>JADMIO010904374.1_pt1 | contig 47844 bp, 71 predicted proteins | sample 8958161 | NCBI WGS metagenome assembly JADMIO01 (sample SAMN16585339, study PRJNA669376) | soil metagenome | isolation source: Crop rotation soil | place: USA: Cullars Rotation, Alabama | collected 2011
CGCGACAACTTGTCCACGTGGAATTCTAAGCTTAGGATCCCAATGTGCTGGAAAGAAGAAGTAGCTTTTCACGCGTTCATAGACGACTTGCGCCGTGCTATCGTCGCGATATAGCGTCAGCTTGCGACCACGGCTCATCGTTGAAGCGCCTCAAGCGCACCGTGGAAAGCAGCCTGCCAAATCAAGGCCCGTCGCGCCGGAGCAGCATTGCGCGGGCGGTTCCCATGGCAGCGGTCGGCCACTATCGTTGCGATCCGTTTTGCTTCCTCGCGTTGGTTCAGCATCTCACTGTCCATTGGATATCCCCTGGTTATGGGTGCTGGGCGTCTCGCTTTCAGCGACCGCAGGTTCCGCCAGCCATGTCCGATAACGGCTGCGTAGGAGCGGCTTCAGCTCTTCCAAGATTGAGCCGTCAATTGCCTGTCCAATTGGCGCAGGCAGACGGTATTCAACCTGTTCTCTGAATTGCAGACTGCTGCCGTCATGCCAGCACTCCGCGCCAAGCAACCAGCAATGGTCGTGGTGGCCGCCGTTGTATTCGAACGGCCGCGCGCTGTGGCACTCAATGCCCCCGAACCAGCGCTCGTCGCTAAAGCTGGATGGAGACGAGGGCTCGGCCCAAATATTGATCGCGCCGAGCTTGCCGGAGATGATCCAGTCGTGCCGCTCGCGGCGCTCCCTCATCAGCGAAAAGCGGTATTCGAAGCGCGAGGGATCGAAGCCCGTCAGGGCCGAGACCGTGGAACAGGGCTCGGTCGGAGACGAGAGCCCGGTCGCTTGCGACGCGCCCGTATCGTCGGCGGAACGCCCAATATCTTCCGTCATGATCGCTCCTTTCCCGCCAACTATAGCGGGGCGCAAACCCGCGCGCAATCGCTATCTTTCCAATTTCCGTTCCCATGCGATCCGGCCAGGCCAGCGCGACCAAAGGAAGTCGGCGGCGTCCCACGCTGCTCCGGCCTTCCCCAAAACGCTATGCTCGAACCGCATCCAGCCCATATTGTGCTGCATCGCATGATGCTTGGCGCAAAGGGGGATGGTGAAGCGGTCGGCAACCTTGGTTCCAACACCTTTGCCGCCCGCATAATCGACATGCGCGGCTTGAACCTTGCCTTCGCACTTGCCGGTTCCAATGGCCAAGCAGTTGCGACCGCGCACCCATTGCTTGAAACCGTGCGCAGATTTCGCGGCCGGGCGCGGCGCGTTCTTATGCCGCGGGCTGGCATCTAGCCTCATTGGCGCGCATTCCATGCCGCAATGCTGGCCCGCGTTTCATCGCTCAAGCCGAGCGGGTTTTCCGGGAATTTCGGTGCCGTGTTGGGCCGCGACAAAATCCGCAGCGCCTCCCGAAATTCGGGGGCTGGCTTGCTGGCGTCGGCGGTGTAGAGAAAATCTGTCATGCGCGCGCATCCTGCGCGGCGCGTGTGTCATTGTCGAACCAATAACAACCGTCCTCGTACGCCTCCCAAAGCATTGGGTGCCACGCCTTCGGCTTGGAAACCAGGCGCCCCTTCTCGGGATCGGCGCAGTCTTGATAACCGCGGTTCCAGAACTCATCCCATTTCGGTGAATTTGCCATATTTTCGCTCCTTTCCCGCTCTGCATATAGGGTTTGCGCCCCGCTTGCAACAAGTATTTTAGTCGCCGCGCGCCTTGTTCAATTCGTCCAGATGACGCCGGATCGCCGGAACATCGTTGGCGCAGCTTAGGCAAACGATTTCGTGCCCGATGCTGTCCTTGGGCCAATGCCCGACTAACCGGCCGCAGCGCTTGCAAGTGGTTATCTTTGCGCCTGCGCTAATCCTCTCCGGCTTGGGCTGGAAGGCCACATAAAGCCCGGCGCTGGTTTCGTTCGGAAGCTGGATTTTGGCTTGGGTCATTTGCGAAGCTTTCCGGTTTCCATGTCGAAATCTCCGGGGTTGAACGTGCAGGAACACGCCTCAAATTCCGGGTCCGCTTGGTCGATTAGTAGGCCGTCCCAATCGTCGCAAAAATGTAGAAACCCGCGCGCGGCCTGATGGTCGGCCGGTGTTAGCTTAAGCGATAGGTCGCGGCTCAATTCCATATAGCGGGCCAATGGGAGCCCCGCGTTAATATCCGGTTGTGGCATTTCGCCCCTGCCTTTCCATGTCGAGCGGGTCGTCCTCGTCCTCGTAAATGTATGCCGCGGGCCAGGCTATCGGCAAATCCGGATCGAGGCACCGTGCCAAGGCGTCCAGCATATCGTCATGCTGCCCGACTGGAAACGGGAGATATTCGTCCCGAATGAACGATTGCACCAAATCGACGCTGCGGCCCTCATAGTTGGTTTTCGGCATGGACGGCGGGAGATAGATGCGGCCTTGCTCGAACCAGGGGATCAGGCGCCGGATACGGTCAGGCTTCGCCATGACGCCGCCGAGTTCGGTTATCGGGAAGCGGTAATTCTCCCGGTCCATGCGATCCTGAAAGTGCTCGATATCCGCCATTAGGCCGTAGCGCTCATAGCCAACCGCCATGAGGTTTCCCTGTCCCGCCCATTTGCGGTGCCAGGCGAATAGAATGTCCGCGCGCTCGGTCAGGCTAAGGCGGTCGCGCAGGATATCGTGGACGTAGATATTCTTGTCCGGCCCGAACCCAAGGCACCACATGGCGGTATAGTCGCTGCCCTTTTTCTTGGAACTGGCGGCGTCAACGAGAATGCAGAGGTTATGCCCGCGGGTCGTCACCCCGGCGTATTTCAGCCACTCTTGTTTGAACCCCTGCTTTTCGTCGGCGGTTGGGTCTTGAAGCATTTGCGCGCCGAATACGAACGGCCCCATTTTGCGCCGTTTCTTCGCCAATTCCTCCCGGCTCAAATAGACCGGCTTGCCGTCCACTTTGCCGTTATGCGTCGCGGGATAAAGCCGCGGCTGGGCGGCGCCGCTGTCCATGATCGTTCGGTAGGTGTCGTTGAAGTGGTAGCGCGTGCCAATCATGCGCTCTAGCCCATGCCGCGCGCCCAAGTTCATGCTCAACTGAAACCGCTTGGTGGTTTTATCCATCATTTCGGGGGTGTTGACGCTTTCCTCTGTTACAACGTCATCATAGACCCGAACCTGAAAGTGCTTTGAGGTTGGCTGGCCGTCCACCAGGCCCCAAGCCTCAACCGTCGCTTCCTTTGGGTTTCCTTTGCGCTTGACGATAATCCCGTCATCCTCGCTCCATTTGGGGCTTTCGTTGGCCGGGTCGCGCCAAAGGATTTCAGGGTACAAATCCTTAAGCCCTTCGTTATTCTCAAACTCGCTTTTGATTTGGCGCAGGAACGCCTTTGCAATCGGCCGCGTGTGGCTGAAAAATCCGAACGTCAACTCCGGATCGTTAAGAATGTCCTGAATGGTCAGGGCAAACGTGATGATCGTGCTTTTATAGTGGCCGCGCGCCCATAGGTCCAAGCGCCCGTTAGGTTCCTCCTGAACCTCCCGGCAACGATCCAAAACCCATTGGCTGTTGGCGTCCTTCCGCTTCAACAGATAGACCAGGAGGAAAAACAGGTCGCGGCGCCCCCACTCCGCTATCCACGGCTGGGCGCTAGTCCCCGTCGCCTCCGCTTCCGCTATCAAGGAAGCTAAGGCTGGCCGGTAGTCCTCCACGCCCAAGTGGCGGGGCGGCTGGAATTTCGAGTTCGTGCTTGGTGACGTTGCCATATACGCGCCTATTCAGGCGCTCCGCGCGCCACTTGCGGGTTTCGATGCGGAGCCGGGCGCGGTTAACGCTTTCGCCGTCCACAACAACCTTGGGCTTACCGTCCTTGTCATAGGCGATGTAATAATCCTCATAGGCGTTGTCCGCGATAGCGACAATTTCCTCCGCTTCCACAATGGCTTGCTGTTCCCGCGCGCGCGCATATTTGGCCTGAAAACCGCCGCGATCATTCATCAGCCAACGGCTAACTGTGCGGATCGCGGGCATGTCCGGTTCTAGGCAAATGGCGGTGAGGGTTTCCCCTGCGGCGATGCGCTCGCAAATCTCGTCGGCTATCTCATCGGTGAAATCCGAGGGACGGCCGCGGGGAATGGGGCCTTCGCAAATGAGAAGGGCTTTAGTCGCCATGGCGCAATTCCCGTTCCACAGCCTCAACTGCCGCGGCCCCTGCTCTACAGCACCAATAAGAGCCGTCGCGGCTGGACTTCCATAGGCGAATGCAGCGGCATCGCATCCCGTCTGGCAGGCGGCCATATCCGGTAGGGGGCATAGTATCCATTTAGAACGGCAACCCCCATTGCAGCCCCAATGCCTCGGCATAGGTCGCGGTCATAGCTGCTTGCTCCTGGCGCGTGTGCGTTTCCATTGCGCGCAGCCTGACCATCGTTCGCATAACCTTGGGATCGTATCCGTTCGCCTTGGCCTCGGCGTAAACGTCGCGGATATCGTCCGCGATCCCCTTCTTTTCCTCGGCTAGCCGTTCAATGCGTTCGATGAACAGCCGCAGTTGGTCGGCGGCTACGGTTGCGGTTCCTGCGCTATCCCTCGGCATTGCTTTGCTCCTTCCGGTTCAATTGGTCGCATTGGGCTTGGGCGTCGGCCTCGCCAAAAATGTAGAGCGGGCTGAACCGCAGGCCGTCAGGGCCTTGAAGCCGGGCACCGTAGGTTTCCCGCGATAAGGACGCGCCGCCCAACTCGCCGTTCGTGAATATCCGCTGGCAAACGAACGCTTGTCGTTCCCCCACGAGCTGCGGCCGCCAAATCCCATCAGCAATGGGCGCGAGCGCCTGGGCTTCGATTGCGGCCCTAGTCATGGCGGGCCTCAAATCCATATGCAGAGCGCGGCGCGCGGGCAATTCGGTTACAGCTAGGCTTGTGCGGCATTTCAGCGCACGGAACTTCCGCTACGGTTCGCATCGGATAGGGAAACCCGCCAGTTGCGGCAGTCGGCGCCGCGTGCTTCGCCGCAAGCTTTCGTTCGGCCAGCCGCGCAAGGCTCCGTTTGCTGGCAATGATCGCTAGTCCTCGCGCCCTTGGCGTAAAACGGCTCATAACTCGCGCTCCTTAAGGTCGGGACGGCGCCGCGTGAAGGAGCGAACAACCCGCAACGCCGTCCCTGCGAAGTCCTCTAGTCCGGGGCCAACGCATGAACCGATATATGCGAAGCCGGGGATTGTGCCAAGCGTTCGCATCAACCGGCCCTCCAACCCAACGGCGTCTTGGGACAGCCGCAGCCGAAATCGCCCCTCGCCCCGCAACGGAAACATGGGTCGCGCGGCGCGATCCTCCTGGCCGCAATCTCCCGTTCCTCGGCGTCCAAGTCGTTTTTCCAATTTTCAGTTGGCCCGAATTTCCTATCGGTCGCGGCCGGAGGATAATTGCTTTCAGGCCCAACTGCGCTGCGGAGCATGCCTGGCGTGAAATATCCCGCCCTCCGGAAAGCGCGGTAAATGGCGGGCTGCTTGCACCCCAAGTGATAGGCAATGTCCTTCGTTTTCACGCCCTGCTTGTGCATGGCTATTGCCTTGGCCTCGTTGACCTTTTCGTTCCTCACGCGAACCGCCGCAGTTCGATTGGCTTGCCTTGGTTGCCGGTAACAACCCAGCGATAGCCGAGCCTCGCGGCGTCCGGGTGCATGCGGGCGTTGGCCCAATCGCAACACTCTTGCGGATCGGTTGGCGATTTCTCGCCCTTGCCTTTGGCCGCGTCGCCTAGCGGATTAATGGACATAGGTTCCCTCCGAAAGCTTGGTGAAGCTGGATTTTTGCAGGAAGAAATCGAAATCAGCCTTCCAACCGCTGCGGCCTTCGCCGCGCAGGAATGCGCTGTTCTCAATGGTCAGCAGAGCAGCCTTGAAATCCTCCACGGTGTTTTCGCGAATGCGGGCTTGCAGCCGCTGCTTGCGCTCGCGGGTCAGTTTCTTGACTTGGGCCAACCCTAACCGCGAAGCCATTGCGTTCCATGCTTCAACCACATGCTCGGGCTTTAATGTCGGCTCTGCCGACGAAACCGCGTTAGCGGTTCCTTCTATCTCGTTAGAGATAGGTGAAGATGATGTTGATGTGCATAAAGGAAGCATTGCTTCGCCGTTGCTTGTAGCATTGCTTGTAGCATTGCTTGAAGCATCCCACCTAGCATGGGCCGCGCCTTGCGCGCGCTTGCGATACTTTTCCTTGTTGGCGGCGGCCTTCTCCCGCTCGGCGTCGATCCTCTTATGCCGCCATTCGCCGCCCTCAATCCTGAAAAACCGTTCAATTGCAATCCTTTGCCTTTTCCAAGCGCGAAGCGGCAGGCGCGCGGCCTGCGCCAAAACCGCATCGTCATCAGGCGGCGGGCCGTTCTTCCAATAGTCGAATATCAGGAGCAAATACGCGCCGTGTTGTTCGGTAGAAAGCCGTTGCGTGTCGGAAAGGTAATCACCGACAAAAAATGGCATCCAAACGTCCGCTTTTTCAGCCATTTTGCGCTTTCCTCACCGCATAGAGGTAGCGCTGGTTGGCTATGGCCGCGCGCTTTTCGCGCAAGCGGATTTCCGCGGTTTCGTCATGCGCCGAGTGCGACGGCGGGAGATAGGCAAAGCCAAAGCGCCGAACCTTCGCCAGCCGCGCGCGGGCCTCGTCAATCTCGGCTTGGCTGCAACCTAGGTGCCAGCGAATGAGGCTGTCGTTTTTGATATACTGGCACAGCCGCTCGACTTCGCTGCGGGCGATACCCGGCCCATACCTTTCACGCTCGTTGAACATTGCCGCTCCTTCAAAAACTGATGATGATTTTGCCCGCGCCCTGCTTCGGTTGCCATGCTATCGGCGCGAAGCGGAATTGCCGGTCGTTCACGCCGAGCGCATCGGCAATACCATCCAAGTAGTGCTTGAGCGCGCCCTTTAGGTTGTCCTCGTCGGGCGTCGGGCCGGGGCGCATGGGCGGTTGGGCGATGATGCTGACCGGCAAGCCCGCTTCCGGCGCATCCCATTTGCGGAGCATCGACCCGATCTGCGCCGCAGTCAGGCCCCAGCCCAACGTCCGCGCTGCGCGGCGCTGTGTTCGCTTAGTATGCTGCGCGCCCCAGCGCTCAGTTTGGTTGGGCCACAGCAATTTGGGCGGCCAAGGAAGTTCGATGCTAGGCACAAACGGCCTCCGCTTCCGTCGTTTCTGGGCCGTTGCACGACTGCGCCGCCAAAAATGGGTCGCCTTTAACAAACACAAGCATTTGTTGGTGCGTCTTCCCCAGCTTGCGGCCCGCGGCAAATTGCTTGCCCGTCCTAACGGGGAGCGAACCGACCGCTGTCACCAAGATTGCCTCGTTGTAATACCTCAACCCGGCCGCCTCAAATGCGGCTACGGTTTCGCCGGGGAAATTTCGATAAAATCCCTTCTTGCAGCGGAAGTCGCCAACCACAAATGCAGCAAAGCGGTTCATTTTGAGGTTGTTGCATGCCGCGCCGATGATGTTTCGATAGGCGGCCAGAAACTCATCGTGGGGCATGGCGCTGATGTCGCCGGGAAGGTCGCTATAGACCTCCAAGTCGCCATAAGGGGGGCAGCTAAAGACGAAATCAGCGCCGTTGCTCCATGCGGGCAATTGTTCGGCGCTATCTCCCTCAATCCAACGCGGGGTATATTCGGGGCAGATAAGTCCGGCCTGCGCGCGGTTGGCTGCGACCTGCTCGGGGCGCAGTTCGAAGCCGGTGTAGGCATAGCCCAAAACAGACGCCACAATGCCCCGAACGCTTCCCCCCGCGAAGGGGTCTAGAACGTGCCCGCAGGGCGGGCAAAACCAGCGATAGGCCAATTCTGTTAAAACTGGGTCGAAGATGCTGGTGCCGTTGGCCTGGGCCGCGCTCGTTTCCTCGCCTTCGCGCCGATAGCCTTCAATGGACATGCGGTGGGTTAGCCCGCCTTCCAAATTCGCGGTTTGCAGCGGCCGGTTTTCCTTTAGCGCCGCGTCGGCGCCGGTTGGCCTGTCGCGGCCGCCTATCCAACAGCCTGTCCCCCCGCCGCCCGGCGCCAAACGAACCTTGCTTTCGCCAAGGCTATGTTCGCCGCGCATAAGGTCTTGCCCGAAGGTGCGGGCGTCGGGTTTTTTAGCGCCCTTGAACCATTCAGCGGTTTTGCCTTCGGCCCTATCCCCCGGCCGCGGGCTTCCGCCCGGCGCCGCGTTGCCGCCTTCGCCGCGCCCAAGTTCCGACTTTATCCCCAAGGCAAGCCATTGCCGCTTGCGTTCCTGCCACCAACCGTCGCGCGCCGAAAGGACGCTAAATGGGGGATATTCGAAGCGCGCGGCCAAACGTGCCTTGTGCTGCTCGATAACCGGCTCGCCAAAAAGGTCTCGGTCAAACATTTCCATAGCGCCTTACGAGAGCCGCTTTGGCTTCCTCGATCATTCGGGCCGGGTCGCGTTTAAGCTGCCTTTGGAACGCAGGGCGCATAATAGCTTCCCGGCCTCTGTGGATAGCCGCGGCCTCGTCGCCTAGGTCGTGCCATTTGGCGGCGCATAAAATAGCGTCCTGCCATTTCCCGGCGCCCATCATTTCGCGCAGCGCCGATATGCCGGGGACCATTTTGCGATTGCCGCGCGCGTCTAACACAAAGGTTTTGCCCGCTTCGCGGGCGGCCCGTAGCTTAGCCATGCCGGGGCCTTCGCTGCCCGTAAAATCGCTTCGGTGAAAAGGTTTCCGCTCCATTCGTTCGCTCCTTCTAGCTTGCTTGCCGCGCCAATAGAAAATCAGCGCGCAACGGCACATTCTTTTCGCAGGCCAATAGCGCCACCGCCGCCCTATGCCGATACGGAATGCCCCGGCGTTTCCAAAGGCTAACTTGCGCCAAAGGTCGCGCTAGCCGCTCGGAAACCGCGCGCGTATCGCCTAGCTTTTCGATGATTTCTCTATCTGTCATGCTGCCTGCATATTTGAAACCGAATGCGTTTTCAATACGAAAAAAGTTGTTGCAATCGGGTTTCTGCCCCATTATACGGAAGGGGCAACAAAGGAGAGACGAGATGAACGACCTTTCTAAAATGACCACAACGGTTGGGTTTGAGCACGGCAAATTTCCATGCTTCACCGCGCGCCAGGAAGGCCACGTGCCTTTCAACAAGCGCCGCTGGGATATCGAGAAATCGACCGCCATTCTTAAGGTTGTCGATTGCAAGGACGGCGGAATAGACGGCGAAGGTTGGTTGGAGTTCAACCTTTCCGAAACTACGCAAGCCAAAGAAAATGGCCCGTTCCAGACGCGGACGATTAGTCTTTATCTACACGGCGACGACCGCCGCAAATTTATCGAAATGCTAAGGGCGGCCGAGTGAATTGCGGCCCTTACGCAAGCGACCGCGCGGCTTGGGCGGTTGCCGCTTTCGAGAACCGGCGCCGCCGCCGCAACGGCGATCCCGATATGGTCGAAGTCGTCGCCAGCGGACAATTCTTTATCATTCAGGAGAAGAAGCCATGATGACCGAAGCCGATTATCTGCGCCGCGAACTTATCAAGGCGCGCGGCCTGCTTGCCGATTGCTGCGGGCTAATCCGCGTGCTCGGCGGGGAAATGCCGATCCCTACGACCGAGCGCGTGCTGCACGATATCAAGGAATTTCAGCGCCGCGGCGTCGCGGTTTTGCCGGATTATGTGAAATGATTAGCCATTGCCCATCTCACGATTGGGACCGCTATTGCGCCCAAATGGAAGCGCCTTATCCGGCCGGGAAGCCGCGCCTAGTCCGCAGCAAGCAGCCGCATCATTGCGCTAGCTGCTACGGCAAGATTGAGGCCGGAACGCCGCATCTAATGCAGCCAATGCTAAGCGGCGATGAAGGTCTGTTTTGCGGCGCCGAGCGGCTGCATGTTGAGGGCGAATGTCTGCCGCCGCCGAAAGATTGGTGGGAATAATGACGCCCCGCGACTATCCCGAACGTTATCGCGTACTTCCGCCCGTCACGGCGAAGAACAGCGGCCGCAGCTTTTGGTTCGCCTTCATGCGCGGCCTTGGCTACGGGCTGGCGCGCTTTGTGTGGGGAGGGTTTTGTGGCCGTTAGCTTTTACATCAGCCAGCACGCGGCACTTCGCTATTGCGAGCGGGTCGAGCCTGGCGCGACTATTGCCGAAGCCCGCGCCGCGATCCGCAGCCACGCTCATGCGATTGAGGCGGCAATCAAGGTCGGCTGTTGCTCTATCCGCTTGGGTTGCGGCGCCCGCATCATTTTGAAGGGCTGCGAAATCGTGACTGTGCTTCCGGCGCAGCCGAAGCGCAACGGGCACAAATGGGGCCGCAAGCCGGATTTCCGCGCGACCCGCGGATTTGCATTGAAAGGAGCGAGCGATGACTAATTGGGGCGGCGACGCGCGAGGCGTCAAATCAAGAGGGCCGTGGAAATTCCAGCCGCTCCCGCACAATGAGGACGCACACGTTATTACGAATGTTGGATTTTTCGCGAACTGTCGGCGGGATAATTTCTGCCGCTGTCGGCGCTGCAAACCACCGCTTGCAGCGGGGGCGGAAACCCGCTAGGTAAGGGAACTGAAAGGAGCGAACCTATGAAACTCTATCGCATTTCAAGCGGCGCGGGCGGCCTATTTGCGGCAACCCAAGAGGAAGCCAAGCGCATCGCCAAAGACAAAGGCGGCAAATTCGAAGCAGTCGAAGTGCCGAGCGTTGGCCGCGACGCGTTGGCCGATTTTCTTAACAGCCTTGTGGCAAGCGAACTGGAAACGCAGCCGCCCGAAGCTGCGGCGCCGGAACCGGCAACCAATGTCGTTCCGCTCGAAACCAAGCCAATGGAGGCCAAGCGCCGCGCGGCGGGCGAAATCGTGGATTTCATTCTGGACGAAGCCGAGGTTTACCAAGTCGAGAATATCATGGCGGCGCTCGGAACGCGCTTTGCTGAACTCGCGAAGGCGGCGCGGTAATGGCCGCCGCCAGCCTTGCCGAGCAGCTTAAGCCCCTATCCAGTGAGGCGCAGGAGGAACGGCTATTGTCGTTTCTCGCCTCCTGCGGCGGCCCGGAAGCAACGCCCGCCTATAATGTCATGGCAAATCAGCTCGGCATTTTGGAAGAAGGCGTGCGGGTGCTTTTGGGCCGCCTTGAGAATAAAGGGCGCATCCACTTCATCAGCCGCAACCCGCCGCGGATCATGCTGCTCAAGCCCGGCGAAAGCCCGATTGGGCCGGGCGTGTCCCCGACGCCGGAGGGTGCAGCCGCGCGCTTCCTCAACGCCGAGGGCGAGCGCATGCGCTTGGGCCGGTTCATTGCCGATTGCGAGCGGCGCCTAAAGCGCGGCCCGAGCCTGCGCGAAATGCAGGATTTTGTCGGCTTCGGAAGCGCGGGCTACGTCAACCGCATGGCCGAGATTTTGGCCGAACGCGGGCTGGTTCAATACGGGCGCGGTGTCCCGACGAAACTCACCGAGCAAGGCCGACAATTTTTCGGCCTGAAATCAGAAGGGGCGAAGAAAATGGAACAGACAAAACCCGTTATCGTGGTGCCAATCAAGCCGCACGAACGAAAGGACATGCGGCAGAAAGCCCTTTTGCTTTGCAAGGTTTTGGCCGAACGGTGCCGCACCGATCCTGAAAATGGGGCATATACCCGATACGACGATTTGAGCCTCGATATGGGTTACGCCAAAAGCAGCGGCCTGGTTTCCGATGCGGCGCGAGAAGCGCAGCGGTTGGGATATATCAAGCCCAAGCCGCCAAAGTGCCACGGCCTGTTTTTCACCGAAAAGGGCCGCGCCAAATTCATGCCGGAAACGATTGAGGAAGGTATGCCCTATGATGCCCCGAAGCCGACGCCCGAAATCACTTTCACGGATCGCGTGCCCGAGGAAAGCCCGTTGCGCAAAGCCGCCGAGGAAGTGTTCGCGCCCGCTGTGTCGGTTGACTTCAACGAGCCGAAGGAAGTCACTTATCTTGGTCAGCGGCCGAGCGCCGACGCCTTGGACTTCGACCTGAACAGCAAGCGCCTCCGCGTAACCGGCTCGACCAAATCGCGCGCCGAACTCGCAGCGTTTATCGGCAAGCTTGGCGCGCTGATGCCGTTTTTGGGGGAATGAGCAAACTACTGCGTAAGCGCCGCCAGCGACGGCGGGCGAAAGCCGTAATCAAACACGGCAAGTCCGCCGTTCGCAAACATGTCCGAAAAACCGGGCGCACCGGCTCGATATGGAAAAAGAAAACTCACGGAAAGGCCAACGATGCACACTGAACGTGTAGCCGACATTCTGGACGAAATGGACCGCGAACGCGGCGTGGAACCTCCGCAGCCACAGCGCGCCGCGCCGTTCGTCCCCGAAACCTTGCCGGACGTTCCGCCATTGCCGGAACCGGGGATTTATTTCGGCATGCCATTCGAGCAATACCGAAACCTCCCCGCGCTCGGCTCGCACGGCGTTCAGGATATCATGGCAAGCCCGATGATTTATTGGGCCAAGCACGAATGGGTTTCCGAAACCGCGCGTAAGCAAGCAAGGCGGCTGGTAGCGGCGAGCACGGCCATGGCGCGCCTAATCGGGGAGGCATACCATTGCCGCATCCTTGAAGGCGCCGAGGCTTACGGGGCGCGCTATTGCCGCGAACTCGCGCCGGAGGATTGCGCCGACGCCTTGGAGAGCACGGACCAAATCAAGGCCGCAATCAAAGCGAAGGGATCGAAGCCTATAAGCAAGGTTCCGGACGAACTGCCGGACGGCACGGCTTACGAGCGCGCGGCGAGAAAAGAGGACTGGATTGAGCAGCTATGCGCGCTCGACCCGGAAGCCCGCATTCTCGATTGCCTGAAACGCGAGCACGCAGAGGCCAACCAAGGCAAGCAGTTCGTGCCCGCCGATGCCTATGAACAGATCGAACTCGCGGCCAGGATGATATCCTTGGACCCGGCCGCGAAGCATGCGGTTTCCGGGGGATATCCGGAGGTCACGTTCATTTGGCATTGCGCGGAAACCGGCGTGCCGATGAAAGCGCGCGTGGACTATTTGAAGCTGCGCGCGATGGTCGATTTGAAAAGCTACGCCAATGAGCACCGCAGCCCCGAAGAAGCGGTTAGGCGGGCAATCGCGGCGTATAAATACCAGTTCCAGCCGAGCACGTATTTCGAGGGCGCGCGGGAGGTTAAGGCGCTGCTGCAAAAGGACCGGCTGTTATTCGCCTATAACGACGCTTGGGATAAGGTCCAATGCGCAGCGGCGAGCAAATGGCTGGACAAATGGCTAGCCGAGGAAACTGAGCCGGATTGGTTCTGGCTGTTCCAGCAGAAAGGGCTGGCGCCAATAACCCGGCTGGTCCGCTATGACGGCGGCTTATCAACGCGCATCATTACCGACGAAACAATCCGCCAGGCCAAGATGCGCTTTAAGGCTTGCAGCGAACAGTTCGGCTGCGATCCGTGGCTGGATTTGGCCCCAGCGTATGACCTGACCGACGACGACGTTCCAGACTTCGCCCTAAGAATATGATTGGCACTGACCTTCTTTTGCGCCTGCTGCGCTATGATCCTGAAACGGGTAAGTTGTTTTGGCGCCCGCGCGAACGCCGGTTTTTCGCGAGCGATAAGTCCTGCAAAACTTGGAATACGCGCTTCGCGGGAAAGGAGGCCATAACCGCCAACAATGGTGAAGGTTATCGCGTTGGGTTTGTCTTGGGCCAAAAGGTAAAGGCGCACCGCATAATTTGGAAAATGTGCCGCGGCACGGAGCCTCTCGAAATCGACCACATAAACGGCAATCCGGCCGACAACCGATTGGAGAATTTGCGAGAGGTTGACCGCGCCGGACAGTGCCAAAACCGCCGCTTGGCGATTACTAACAAAAGCGGCTGGCCTGGGGTGCGAATGACGAAATGCGGAAACTTCGGTGCCGTCATTTGTCATCGGGGAAAGCGGGAATGGCTAGGCACTTTCGGCACGCTAGAAGACGCCGTTGCGGCGAAACAGGCCGCCGAGCGCCGCCTTGGATTTCACGAAAATCATGGCCTTGCGCGCGGGGCGGAAACCCGCCATAAGGAATAGGAAAGGAGCGAATATGCCAGAAACCCAAGCAGCCGAACCGCAAAGCGAAACAACCGAAAGCACAGCGGTTGTGGCGCGCGAAAAATCGCACCCCGTTGCCGTCGAAGGCGGCGTGCTCCCGATCCTCCCGCGCAACATTCCGGAGGCCAGCGCCTATGCGAGCGGGCTTATCGCCGCGAACATTGTGCCGGAGGCTTTCCGCTACAGCGAAAGGGAGGCGCGCGAACTTGGCGATCCGGCGCTAAAAGGCCAGCCGAACAAGTCGCTTATCCTTATGGGCGTGCTGCAAACGCTGGAACTCGGCGTGCCGCCTCAAACCGGCCTGAAATGGCTTTTGCCGTTGCGCGGCCGCTTCACCATTTGGGGGGACTTGGGCGTGGCCTTGGCGCAGCAGCGCGGGCTTATCTCGAACCAGGTTACGAACTGGATTGGCCCGGCGCTGGATGAAAATTCTCCGCTCGGCACGTGGCCCGATGATTTCGGCTGCGAGGTTCGGCTTTGGCGCAAGGGGCAGGAGGCGCCCTATATCGGCAAATTCACGGTGCTCGACGCCAAGCGCGCGAAGCTATGGCAAAACAACCATAAGCAACCGTGGATAGACTATCCCAAGCGCATGCTGTTCAACCGCGCGCGCGCATTCGCTTTGCGCGATGGTTTTGCCGACGCCTTGAGCGGCTTGGATATCGCGGAGGAAATCATGGATTTGCCCGCGCCCAAGGAAGAAGCGAAGCCCGCGGCTGTGATTTCCAGTTTGGTTGACGAACCGGAAGCGCCGGAAGCGGAAGCGGCCGAAGGGGCGAGCGAATGACCGGCCACTATCAGCCGAGCCTGTTCGCGGATACGCAGGGCGGCGGGCGCTACCCCGATAGCCCCGGCCACAACTTCCGCGACACAAGCGTTTCCGCAGCCGAGGCGATGAAACCGAAGGCCGCGGCTATCCGCTTGCGCCTTTTGGCTGAACTCCAACTGCGGGGCGGGACAGGCGCCACGTGCGACGAATTGGAACAGGCTTTCGGCATGTCGCACCAAACCGTTTCGGCCAGGCTGCGTGAAATGAACCTCAAGGGCACGATCCTTGACAGCGGCGCGCGGCGCAAAACGCGCTCGGGCAGGGCGGCTATCGTTTGGCATGCGAAAGGCGGCTGGCGGTGAAGCGCGTTTTCTTTGGCGCCGTCCTAGTCGGCTTGGGTCTGAATGTCGGCGTCGCGATTTGGGATTATGTCATCACGCCGGAACTCGGCCGGTTTCTCAACAAGAGGTATTCGCGAACATGGAACGGTTAACCGCGGAAGAAGTGAAGGCCGCGCGCGCCAAGCTGCGAATGACGCAGGCGCAGTTGGGCGATGCGCTCGGCGGGCTTGGGAAAGACGCTATCAAGGATTGGGAACGCGGGCGCAGGCCGTGCCAAGGCCCCGCCGCGGTGCTTTTGAAGCAGTTGGCGGCATGATCGACTATAGACCGTTCCGCGACGGGATAATCTGCGGCGCGCTGCTTATGATCGCTATTGCCCTTGTCAACATCGCCTTCGGCTAGCGGTTTTCGTCCGCGTAACCGCGCAACGTCTGCCCGTCGCCCGCAAGGTCCGCGTTTTCCAGATACTCGACCGGGATAACGAAACGGCCCGCGCGGCCCCAAGCGTTCGACCAACTATTTTGCCCGATATAGACCGCTTCCGGAATTTCGCTTTCGGGGAAGCCGCCGTTGCGCGCCCATTGCGCCCATTCGCTTTGGCGAAAATTGAAGTCCGCGCCAAGGAACCACAGCCAATGGCCGCCCTCGTCTGACCCTGCGGGCAGGGGGATAATCCCGAACCGCTCCACGCGCGCGTCAAAGAGGTTGGAATAGCAAGTGATCCCGATGCAAAACGTATGCCGCAGGAGGCAGGAGCGGAACTCCTGGCGCGTCGCCAGCGGGTGATAGGTGAACGCCTTGCGCTTTAGTGCGTCGGCGTCGGCCTTGTCGCTGGGGTCGAGAAACAGGTTCGGCGGCAGTTGGCTTTGCTTGTCCAGTGTGTGCGGCCAATAGCTGTGCCGCGGAACGCCGAGCGTGGAAGCTACGGCAACCGCATCGCGGCCATAGGCGCCGTTATCAACGTCCAGTTCCCCGATTTTCTTGCGCGCCTCGGCGTAGATGAACGTCGCGCTTCGCATGGAAACGTTGCGCTCGACCGAAACCATAGGCGCCGTGCCAAAGCCGGTGCAGCCGCTCGAATATCCTTGGTCTAGAACCGGCTGCAAATCGACTTCGCGTTGCTGCGGGCGTTGCAGGGGCGGAAATTCTGCCGCCAGTTCGTGCTTGAGGGCCGCGGAGAAGCGGTAGGCTTTGTCCTGATAGTGCGGGCGGGACGGCCGCCAGCCTAGCCCTGCCTTGCGTTCAGCCATTAGCTTGCTCCTGCGCCTCGCCCTTCGCGGCTTTGCGCTCGGCCTTCCAAAACGTCCGCTTGTGCTCGCGCAAATGCCGCCACCATTCCGAAGCGCGGGTAAATTTGCCGGGGCTAGCCACCGTTTGCCGTGTCCTTATACCAAGCCCTTAACCAAGCCGCGTTGTTCGAGCACGCGAACAGCTTGCCCTCGATATTAAGGATATAGCCCGCGATTACGCCCTCGCGCGCGCGCACGCTTTTCACATAGCCCTCATGCTCAATCTTGGCTTGGGCCACAGAGGTAACGTGCGCCCAATCAATGACGCTTTCGGGCGGGATATCGGGACGCGGGCCTGCGGGTTCGCAAACCAGCCTTTCGGCGGGCGGGGCAAGGTTCGTTATAACGCGCTTTTCGCCGCAGCTAGCGAGCGCTGTTGCCGAAAAGAACGTCCATAGGGCTAGTGCCGTTCGCCTTGGCATTGTCGATTTTCTCCTTTTCGGCTTCCTGCCGCGCCGTGAAGTCCTCCGCGCGCGCCGCCGCCGCAACATCGGCCTTGTCGGCGCTCTTATGCGCCTGCGCCACAAGCTTGTTCCCGGCTTCGATCCAAGCCGCGTCGGCGTCTTTCTTGCCTTCGCGATATCGCGCGTCCCCATAGGCGTCCAAGAGGAAATAAAAGGCGAGGACGCCAATAACGATCCCGCCGACGATAAGCAGCGCCTTGGCTGCGCGCTCGGAAAGACCAAGGCCGACAAGCCAGCCGATCATCAAACGCGCTCCTTTTCCGTAACGTCTGGATGCTTTTCGGCGTAGCCTTGGCTAACGAACTGGCCCGTTTGGCTGCTGCGGAAAATGATGCGGCCTAGCCAAGCCTTTAACCGCTTAATCATAGCCCGCTCGCCGGTAGCAATAGCTTCAACAGGTAGATCGCCACAATGACAATGCCAACAACCTGGATGATGCGCTTAACCGTCGCATCAATAGGGAGCATGTTCAAAAGATAGAGGAGCGCGCCGACGACAATCAGCAGAATGAGGATTTGTAGCAGCATGGCTTAATCTCCCTTTGGTTCGGGCATGCCCGGCCCGTTATATTCCGGTTGGGCGGTTGGGGCTAGCTTTGCGTCGGTTTTCACTTCGGCGGCGCTTACAACCGCTGCGGTCGCGACTTTATCCGCGGCCTTGGCCGCCGCCTCTGCCGGTCCTAGGTCGATTTCCGCGCCGCCCGGCGTTTTCCCGGCGAAGCGGCCTTGCGCGACGACAATAACAATTAGGGCCAAGAGGCACGCCGCCTCGACCAAAACCCGCGTATGGTTGTCCTTGGCGACGGCGCCAAGCTGCATTTTCAAAAGGTCTATGCAGGCGGTGAGGCCAACGAACGTATTGCCAGGCGTTATCCTTTCGGCTTGCAGCGCCTTGCCGCACCAATCTGGGCTGGCGAGGACATTGGAGCCGCGCCAATCCATCCACATAACGAACCCGCCGATGATCGCGACGCAAAGAACGGCAATCGCCCTAACGGGATGGTCGCGCAAAACCGCGCGCCCCCACCACATAATACCGCCGAACGCCGCGACGGTGCCGAGGATCATAACGACAACGGGCCAAGTCACGCCCAATTCCCCGCCATAAGCGCCGACTGAAACACCAGCGCCTCCTTGGCTATCTTTTCGGCCTTGTCCTGGCCGTTGATGATATAGCGCGCGGCCTTGAACGCCTCAAAGCCGCCTTGCCCTGACAACGGCAAATAATCGGCCAGCTTCTTTTTGGTGAACCAACCCGCCTCCATGCCATGAACCAGCACGCGCGCGGCGATATCGGGGCGCAGCGCGCAATCAGGGTCGGCAATCAGCGCCCCGTTCAGCCCCAATTCTTCGTCGGCTTTCTCGTAATTCGCCTGCCATGTCAGTTGGACATAACCCCGCCCATACCAGGGGTAATAGCGAAGGTGCGCGCGGCGCCAGTCCTCGGAAAGCCAATAAGCCTCGCGAACCGGCTGCATTTGCGCGTTGGTTTCGTGCCAGCTTGTCGCCAAACCATCGGCGGCCCATGCGATAGGCCAGCGCGCTTCCCCGAACGCGCCCAAGAGCATGGTGAAGCCTTCGACTTGGGCCTGCGTCAGCGATCCGAACGCGGCCCGCACGCCTTTATAGAACTCGCTCGGATTGGCTAGGGCGTGCGGCTTGGCCGAAACGCCTTCGGCAACGTCGATAGCGCCGTCCATTTGCGCGACTTCCAGCGCCGTGGGGCCGCGGCCCAACATGGCGCGCAAGGCGTCAAAGATAGGCTTACGATTTAAAGCCATTTTCCTTGACCCGCTTGGCCGCGGCCAGCGCCTGCGGGGCGGGGTGAGGCTCACCCGGTTTCCGCCTGCCCTCCATTATCAAAAGCTGGTCCGCGCTTAGGGCTGGAACTTGGCGCTTAAGCCCGTCGATTTCGCGCTGCATTTCGGCAAGCCGCGCGCGGTCGCGGTCCCGTTCGTTTTGGCATTCCTCATAGCGATCATCGGCCTGCTTAATGATATCCCGCAAGTGGCGTTCGATCCGCAGGATATGTTCGTCCTTGTCCTCGATTTTCTTGGTCAGGCGGGCGAGTTCGCTGGCGTAATGGTCGCGCAAAACCTTTTCGGCGCTTTGGCTTAGCTTGCGCCAGTTGATGAGGAAGGCGAAGGCGGCCGCGAGGGTTCCGCCGCTAAAAATGGTGATAAGCAACTGCGCTATGCTTGTCGCGCCGAGGGGAAGGTTCCCGGCCACTAGGCTTGCCGGACTTTTACGCGCAGCGTTCCGCTAGCCAAGTCCAGTGGGTTCGCGCCGTTTTCGTTGATGAAATAATAGCTGACGGTGTTGGCGGCCGAAACCCAGGCATGGATGCGCGCCCCGGCAAGGTTCACGCTGAACGAAACGTCCTCAACCTTATCCCCCAACGCAACGCCGGTCACGGTCAGGGTCTGGATTGTCGTTTTGGCGCCAGCGGCTAGCGAAGGCGGGTCATATGTCGCGGAGCCGTAATAGAGGCGCTTGTTCGTCCCCCGCTCCGCGTTGGCCGGATAGCGCGCGCGAGGAATAGCGAACCCACCGAATGTATTGCGGTAAATAAAGCTGTCGAACGCCGCCCCTGCCTCAAACAAAAACAGGCCGGCCGCTGATGGATCGGGCAAGCTGTTGGCGTCAATAATCTCTGTCCGCTCGCCCGAATAGATGCCGTAAACCACGAAGGTTCCAGTTACGGCCTTTTCAAAGATGCAATTGTGCAATTGCCATGCATCAGCATCCAGACTGAAACCTTGGCTTCCGGTTTCAACGACGCGGCCGACTTGCGCCTTTCGCCAATAAACCCGCTCAAACCTAATCCCCAGCAATGACCCCGGCGAGGCATACCAAGGCACGGCGCTTCCTGGCGCATCACCATAAACGGCGCCGGAAGGGGAATATGTGGGATCATCAGTCCATGTTCCGCCCTCCATGCGGAAGGCCTTATGCGGATCGCTGCTGAAATACATATTGGCCACGCTGCCAACGACAACTGTGTCGTGAAGCCGCCAGCCGGGAACAAAAGGCCACAGTGACCAACTCGTCGCACCGACAACCTTCCCGCCCCAAACGTCAATGTCTTTCACAAACGAATTGGTATCGGACAAAATTCCGCAGCCGGTGTTGTCATCAATATTGGGGTTAAAAATCACTACGTTCGACACCCATTTCCCGCCCTCGGCCTCAAGGTCTATCCCGGCGCCGGGCGGGCTGTAGGCCATGCCTCCCAAGTCCTTGCCAACGCGAACGCAGGAAATGCCGCCATATTTTCCGAGCGTGACCCCGACACCGCCAACAACCGAAACGCCCTGCCGCCCGCCGTGGAAGTTGCCGCTAAGGTCAATATCGTCAATGATATCGGCAACGCCGTTCGCATCGATGATCCCGCCGTCTAGGCCGTGGCTGTGAGAATTGGCATAGAGCCGGACGCGGCCCGTATTGCCTTCCCCGATAAATACGCCCGTCATCTGGATTTGGCGGCCAGCATCGCCCCAATTGCCGCCGATGGTTTGAGCGCTGATATTCCCGTCAAGTTCGGGAAGGACGCCTAGAACGTCGCCGCTGCAATCGGTTACGCGAACCATAGAAAAATAGGGAGTAGCGACATTGAAGCCCGCCACCCCTCCGGCACCGAAGAATGGCGAAGCATCGGCGCGCGCCGTACCGTCCTCATTGAACGCGCCGTATTTCTTGCCCGCCAAGCATTTGATGCACGCGCCATTGCCGTTGATAATCACGGTCCCCGCGCAGCCGGTAATGTCGCAAATATAAGGATAGTCCGGCGCGAAGGTATAAACGCCGCCGATTTCGGGCGGCGCGGCGCCGTTAAGCGTCTGCCCGCCAACCCAATAAGTGCGACCGGAGTAAAACTCCAAAACGCCGCGACCCAAAGCGGAGACGGCCGCGGCCGCCGCGTGAATAGCGGGCGCATCGTCCGTGCCGTCGCCTACAACCCCGCTTGGCTTTACCCCGGCGTACATTTCGGGGGTTATGCGCGGCATGGCGGTTACGCCGATGGTGGCCCCGGCCGCCGCCGCGATGAGTTCGGCCAAGGTGCTTGCCGCGGAAGCCGCGGACCCGCTGGCGGCAGTAGCGCTCGCCGCAGCGGCCGTTGCGCTCCCCGCCGCTGCGGTCGCGCTTGCGTCCGCATCCGAAGCGCTATCGCTCGCAGCCGTTGCAGATGCCGCAGCGGCGTCCGCGACCGGCTGCAAGGCAGTAGCGTCGGCAAAGACGCCGGGCACATAAGGATTGAAGTCTTGGATTGGGGTATCGACGCCAACCGTAGCCCCGCGCGCATAGATGCGAACCCGATAGGTTATTGCTGGGTCCATATAAATTCCGGTCGGGAGTTTGCCGACACCATCGGCCACAACCGGGTTTGACCGTTGGAGGGTTAGCCCGCTGTTGGAATAGATCGGCTTCGGGGTGCCGCCGACATTCGTAAAATAGACTTGCGCGCCGGGCACAACCAGGCCGCCCGCGTTGTCATAGGCGGGGCGATAGGGGAGAAAAAATAGGTTTGCCATTGCCTAGCGGCCCTCGTTTACTAGCGTTGAGCGCGTGACCTTGCTGGAAATCTGCCCGCTTTTATTCCTTCCGCCGCCTTGGCGCAAAAGAGCCTTATTGCTGGTCATTCTGATCCCCTTCGGTTTGGGGCTGGGCGGCTAGCGGCATTTCCATTGGCTGCGAAAGCGCGCGGCTGATGCGAGCATAAAGCGGGGTTAGTTCCGAGGCCAACGCGGGTTCGCGGCTGATAACTACACTAAGTTTCCGCAAAGCTGCATGCGCTTGGCTGCGGTTGTTGACGTTCGCAACATCGGCCAGCCAGCGGCTAACCCGCGGGTTCACCATCGCGCGCGCCGAGAGAATGTTGCGAACGTCGCCCGCACCAGCAGCCGCTAGTCCGGCTGCGGCCCCAATTCCGGCCCCGCTAACGCTATGGGTCGTAACCGCCCCGACTGTTCCAAGGCCGGTAACGCCGGTTAGAAACCGCCGCGCCAAAGCGGCGATAACGGAACCGCTTCTGGCATAGTTAACGTCCCCTCCGGCGTCCTTAAGCGCTTGGGAAAGCGTGCGGAGATTTTTGACGCTTTCCGCGCCTTCCGGCCCGAACGCCGTTCGCAATGCGCTGGGCGAAAGCCCCTTGGTCTGACCGAGGAACTTGCCAAGCTGGAACGGCGCGTCGGGCGCGTCCCGCCCAAGCGCCTGCGCCCAAGTCGCGGCGATATCCTGGCGCGTATTGCTGTCCAAGGATTGCATGATCCGCGCATAGCGCCGTCCGGTCCCCGTATCGCTCATCATGGCGCGGAGGTTCTTTAGCGCGACTTGCGGCTCTATCGGCTTATCGCGCGTGCCGAGAATGGACGCTTCCAGATCATCAACAATCGGCTGGCTGGCGGCGTAATATTGGTCCGCGCGATTATAGGCATTGGCCGCGTCCGGTGCGGCTTTGGCAATGTCCGCCTTGGCCGCGTTGAGCACGCGCAAAGCCCGCACTCCGGCGCCGTCCATTGTCAGGCTGTTGCGACGAATTGAGGCGTTCAGCCCTTCGCGGAGGTTGCGGATTTCGGCAACGCTCTTTCCGCCCTCCGCGGCCAAGTCGTCGCGGTAGCCTTGCAGGAAAGCGATTTCCGCCGCGTTGGCGTTGGGGTTGCCGCTCAATTCAGCGATTTGCGCGTCCGCCTCGGAAATCGCTTGTTCGGGCACGAACCGGGCACCAGCCGCCTTTTCCTCGGCTTGGCGATAGAGGCGGTTCTTTTGAACCGTGCGGCTTTGCAGCCAGTTTTTTCCGCCCTCCTGCGCGGCTTGCCCGGCTTGGTCAGCTTCTCCGAACGCGGTTCCGCCGCCGAGGCCTTTAACGCGATCCTCGATTTGCCCCAGCACGCGGTTGAAGCCGCCGCGAATAGTGCCTTGCGATGCTGGCGTGCTTTCCAATGCCCCGTATTTCGCGCGGCTGGCGGGGTCCACCATCGGCCGGATTAAGTCCACGCCCTCCGCATCGGCGGCAGCCGCAAGGTCAGGCGCCATTCCCTGCGGGGGCAGGAGGCGCGTTTTCAGCGAATTGGGGATAACCTTGGAAACGCCGCGCCCAGCCGCCCTCAAAGCCGGTTCGGCATAGCGGCCAACTGCATATCCGCCCAACGCCCCCGCTGTGGCTTGCATCGCGCTGTCCGTCGCGCCTTCGCCTGAACCGAACCCCGCAAGCGCCCCAACAGCCGCCGCAGCCCGCGGGGCAACAGCGTCCAAGGCGCCCGCAGGATTGCCGGTTCCAAAAGAGGAAGCAATTTCAACCGCCGTTCCGCCATAGCCAAGTTGCTGGCGCGCATCATCAATGCGTTGGCGCTCAACGTCGCGACCGAACGTATAGGCATTTACCGGGTCGAAATCGACGCGGCTTGAGAACGGCGCGACAACCGCGTTAGCAAGGGCATTGCCGACGCCAGCCGCCTCATCGGAAAGATTGAACGTCCGCCCCTGCGCGCCCAGCGCTTCGACCGGGCCTTCGCCCGCGCCGAGTTCGTTTTCCCGCTTGATCCTCTGCTTAAGCCTAGTCTGATAATCGGTTTGGATATCGGTCGTTGAATATCCGCGCCCAGCCTTTGCGGCCTTGATAATTTCCTCGGCGTTTTGGACGTTGTTAACACCAATTCCGCCGAGAAACGTCTTAAGCTGGTCCGGCGAAGGATTGGGATTAGCCTTCCAGAAAGCAGCATAGGCCGTTTTCTGGTCGTCCGTAAGTTCGATTGCGCCTTTAGGTGCCTCGCCGCCTTCGTCGCCGTTCGGCGGTGTGGCGGGGGGAATGGCGGGCGCAGGAGGGGGTGTGTCGTTGCCTGGCTTTGAAGGGGCGAAACCTTCTACGCCAAGATTTCCAAGCACTTGCTGCGCGTGCGGGTCCAAGAACTGATAATCCTTGGCGCCAACGCCCATGCCCTTGGTGTATTGATCCTGCAACGCCTGCAACCGGCTGTTCAATAGCCCCGCGATATTGGCGATTGTCCCCCGTTTTTGCGCTTCGCTGGCGTTGGGCGAAAGTTCGTCAATATAGCGCTTGATATCGGCTTCCGCGCCGCCGCTGCCGCGATAAACGGCCGTCAACTCGCCAGCTAGCGCGCTGGTGGTCGCGGCATAGGTGGTTGGGCCGCTGTCCCCGAACATTTTGCGCCCGGCGTTCTCGGCAACGTTGAGCGGAACGAACCCATGCGATGCGGTTCCGCCCACTTGGTCGTAAAGCTGCCCCAAGTGCCCGATAGCGGTATTCAGGGCGCGGATATTCTTTCCCGCTGTTCCAATGCTGAAATCCCGGCGTGTCGCGTTGCGGGTGGTGTAATTGGTTTCGTCAAAGCCGGGATCGTAATTGGAAACATGCGTTAGGATATTCTGCCAATAGGGGCTGCGGAGCGCCGCGCCGCTGGGGAACGACTTGCGGCCTTCCGCCAGCGCCCGAACCAAGGCCGCGGTCGGCTTGTCCAGCGTTGACAGATAGGCGTCGCCGTTAAGATCGGACGCCGTTGCGGTGCTACCGATAGGCGGGTCCAAGCCGAGGTCAATTCGCTTCTTGCGAATATCAAGTTCCTTGGCTTCCCTGTCCAAGGGGTCGTCCACCTTGGCCGGGCCGTTGATGACGCCGGGTGTATCCGAGGGAACCAAATCGGCAAACGGATTGGTAGGGTCAAGCATCATAGCGAAACCCCCATAGCCTTGGCGCGCGCCCTTACAGCGTCGGGATCGGCACCGGCCGCGATAGCGGCTTGGGCTTGAGCGAGCACGGTCGCTTTATCGTCGGCAGCGCCGCCATATTTCGCGGCGGCCGCGATGCGCTTGTCACGATCCTTGCCGCTGCTGCGCTCGAAATACTTGTCAATCAGGGAAGCGGCTTCGGCAGGAGTTTGCGCGGCTAGGATTGCGTCGCGCTGGTCAATGGTCAGCCCGGCCGAGTGTGGGTTTTGCATTTCCCACAGCACGAACTTTGCCGCTTCTTCCGGCGTGGCCTGCGCCGCATCTTTCCCGATAATGCGTTTGAAATTATCGCGTCGCGCGCCGTTCCATTGCGCGATACCGGCGCTTTTGCCGCCGTCGCCCTGCCCGCCCGAATAGCCGCCTTCAATGTCGAAGTTGCCGAGGAACCCGGCAACAACCTGGCTAGGCAGGCCGCCCGCGCTCAAGACTTGGGAAACTGCCCCCGCGGCCTCTGCTGGTGCTGGCGTTGTGGTGACGGTTGGCGCGACCCCTCCGCTATCCCCTGTAAGGGGGCGCCCGCGCTTGTCGAAAGGCACCAGCCGCGCGCCCGGCCCGACTTCGCGATAGACAACCTCGTCTTGCCCCATGCGCTCGGCAAGCGTCTGCGCCGCCCGCACGATACCCCCCAGGTTCGCGTCTGTCGGGTCGAACCCGTCGATTTGGTCCTCGGTCCACCCCCCGGCGACAAGCTGCGGCTTGACGCTTTCAATATAAGCCTTGCGCTGGGCCGGGTCTTTGATTTGCAACGCATCATAGGCGAACGGCGCCGCGTTTTGGTAGCGGTCATGCTCGCGTTTGCGTGTCGCATCGTCCAAGCTGTCGATTTGCTTGACAAGTTCCAAGTCTCCCGCGCCAAGGGCCGCCCGTTTCGCCGTGGCGCTATCCCCGCTCGCCAGCAGCGTGCCGATTTGAGCCGTGCGCGCGCGGTCCTGTTCGTCCAAGGCAATCTTGCGTTGCAGCAACTGGCGTTGCTGGATGCTCGCCGCCGCTTGCGGGTCATAGAAAGCAAGCGCGTTATAAGCCCCCGCGTCGTCGGGGTTCGCGAGATAGGCGCGAAGCGCGTTCTTGGTCTGGATTTGCTTCACCAGCGCCATGCCGGTTGCAAAGCCTTGCTGAACTTGCGTGCCGGTATCCACGCCGCCGCCGAGCAAATTCCAGTTAATCTCCCCCATGCGCCGCCTCCAACTCGGAACGGCATTCGTCCAGCCGGGCTTGGATTTCCCTTACGCGATCCCCCAGCCCGGCCTTGCCTTGGCTTTTTCGGAGCAGGGTTTCGAGGCGCAGGATTTCGGCGCCGATAACCTCCGGTTCGCGCTTGGATGCCTTGGCGGCGATAGAAAGCTTCTTCCTAGCCAAAGGGGTGCGCCTGGAAATAGTTGTTGGTCCCGCTGCCCGCGCCGGTAAACGTGTTGTAGCCGGTGTTAGCGGGGAGAACCGATTGCGTCGGGGCGCCCATGCCATACTGGAACAAGGCGCCGCCGACATTGCCGAGGCCGTTGCCGATAGCGCCCCACATGCCCGCATTTGCGTTTCCGGACGCTAGAGCAGCATTGGCTGCGGCATTGGCCGCGCTGGTGTTTTGCGCCGCGACGTTCCCCGCATAGTTGGTGCCAACGCCCATAACCGCCCCGGCCGCGGTCAAACCGGCCGCTTGCTGGGAGGCGAGAAGGTTCATATAATTGGACAGTTCGTTGGACGCGAAATTCTGCCCGTACTCCAAGAGGGCTTTCTTTTCCGCGCCGCTGTCGAAAGCCCCATGCGCCGCATAATTCGAGGCTAGGGCATTTTCGCCCTGCCCCAACCGCCAAGTATAATTGGTGCTGTTGCGGAAAGCATCCCAAGCGCTTTGGGCGCTCGGCGCCGGGGTCGTAACCGTGCCCGCGGGCGGGGTTGTGCCGCCCGCTGCGGGCGTTCCCGGCGTTCCGGGGGCTGCGGCGGGGCCACGCTTCCAAGCATCCACAGCCGCGCGCCATGCCCCGATATCGCCGTTGAAATCCTTGAGCAGCGGACGGTCCCCGGTTCGGTCGGCCAACGGAACCGCTCCGGCCGTAGGTTGGCCGGGCGCGCTGGGAGCAAGCGCCGAAGTCGCGGCGGGCGCGGCAGACCCTAGCGCGGGCGTAGCCGCGTTCGGATGCGTTGCCAGATAGGACTGATAGTTGTTGTAGAGCGCGCGCGCCGCGTTTTCGTCGCCTTTCACGTTATCGCCGCTAAGGCCGTTGATTTGATCCAGAGAAGCAATGCCGGGGTTTTCGTTCGGGTGCGCCTGATAATAAGCGAGATAGGCGGCCATTTTCTCCTTTAGGTTATCGTCGGTCGAATTGTTGTTGTAGCCAACCAGCGTCGCGAAGTCCGGCCCGCCATAACCTCCGGAGGCAGAGGGCGTGGATGAGCCGCCGCCCAATGCCGGGGTCGTTGTCGGGAATGTGCCGCCCCCCGGAACAGTGGGATGCGCGACAATTGCGGGGTTATAGCTGTGCGTCCCCAAAAGGAGGTCGGTTAACGCGTTCCCGGCCAACAGACCGTTGTTATAGAAGGGCGACGCGATTTGGAGGTTTTGGCCGTAGATATCGCGGAAAAGCTGGTTATTTTCCTGCGCGACTTGGAGCGACGTATCGCTGGCCGTTTGGGCGGCCTGTTTTTGGGCCTTGGCCTGCTTGCTGGCGCTGTAAATCCCGGCCCCGGCGCCGAGCACAGCGCCGCCAATCCCAATGGCCGTTCCTACGCCGATAGGCATTTAACGAACCTCCATTTGGCCGTCCGGCGCTAGGGAAACGATCATCCCCAACCCGGCGTCAATCGTCGGCGGGTCGTCGCTGATGAACCGCGCGGGCGGATACATCGCGGACAAGGCCCAAAGGTTATAGGAAAGCACACCTTTGCGAATTTGCCCGTTGCGCGCCATGCGGACAGTCGCTCCTACCGCCCTGTCATGGATTGGATCGTCGGCATGCTCCGGCAGACCGTGTTCCTTGGCCCAAGGCTCGGCAAGGGCATGAAATTCCATGCCTTCCCGCTCAAGGTCGGCGTTGGAAACGATCCAGTCCAGCAAATCCCAGCGCACGGCCATGCCCGGCCCAAGCCGCGGCTCAACTTCGTTGCGGAACCAGGGCTTTGCGCCGCCTTTCAGCGCCAGTTGCAGCGCGGGCCGGTTGCTATCGGGGCAATGGCTGTGAATGTGCATGCAATCCGTCCGCGTGAACATGAAATCGAGGCCAGCGCGCATGGCTTTACCGGCGTGCGCGCCTCGGCCCTCGGCCGCGAACTGCGTGTGGACGCTGTAGAACCCAGCGCCATGACCTATAAGTATAAAGCCGCCGTGCTCCGTTCGCAATGCATAGTTATTTGGGTTGGCAATGACGGGGCTTAGGTCGAGTTCGCCATATTCTTTCGGGGCAAGGCCGGGGCGCACTTCTGGAAGGTTCGCAATGCGGTTGAAGAACTCGGCGTCGAAGGTGCGTTCCAGCATTAATCGACGTTCGTAAAGTCGTTCGGGTTGACATAGCCGCCAGGCGGCACGGTGCCGCCGCTGGTCGGCGCTCCCGCCGCCGCGGGCGTTGTCACCGCGCCAACCGCATGGCGGCCGCTTGCCTTGTTCGGCGCCGCCGTGGTTGGCGAAGTCGTCGCAACGTATGTCACTGCGCCTCCGGCCGTGTTCGGATCGTCATAGTAAATGTAATAAGTGGTCGAATACGATTTGCCGGTTAGCGAGCCGCTATTGACCGAAACAGTGGTGCCGTCGCCGTAATTCCGCGTATGCGCGGCAATCGAAATTGTCGCATTTGAACCGGCGTCAGTCGCTGACAATACCGAACCGGGCGAAGTCCAGCTAGCTGAAATCTTGTCGTTTTTCTTCGCTGCGGCCGCAGTCGTATTTGCGGTGTTCGCTGTGGTTTGCGCGCTGGTAGCCGTAGCTTGGGCCGCAGCCGCAGCGGCTTGGGCGGCGAGGATTTGCGTTAGCAGCGCGTCTTGGTTGGTTTCCTGGCCTTCAATCGCCTCAACGACTTGCTGCCACCAAATTTGAAACTGTGTCCAATCGGGCTGGCCGGGCGGGAGGCGGGGGAGGGTAAAGGCCATTAAAAAACCTGTTGACGGGGGGTTTCTGCCCCGTTATTGAAGGCAACAGAAGGAGCGAGATCATGGTCTATGTGAAGATTTGGGACGACCCGATTACCTTTATCGTAGAAGGGCGGGGCGAATTTCCCTTGGATATGCTGCGGCACTCTATGGCGTGGCCTACAGGAACGGATGACGCAGCGAAGATGCTGCTTACTTGCCGCCGCCGCGTTTCGGTTACGGCCTATCTGACGCGGCATGTAAACCCGAAGCGATGGGAAAGCTTCGGCTGGCGCGTAATCGACGCCGACTTGTTCCCCTACCTTCAGGCTGGCTTGATTGAAAAGGAGGATGCCGCCGCCTGACACTAGCGCCCCCTGCCTGCTAGGCTTTCGTTCACTCGGACGTTAGCCACGCGCAGGGGCGCGCACTCGTTCATCGTGAACTCCGCGAGGAAGCCGGGAGGGTTGAACGATCCACAGCCGCCGAACCGCGCTTGGCGCTTATATTCCCCCTGCCTTCCCCATTTCGCGACCTTGGGCGTGCCCCATTCCCGCCCGCCGTCGCGGCTAAAGCGCATTTCCAGCATGGGTTCAGCGGCGGCCCCGGCAAGCTGCGCCGCCGAGCCGTTATCCCCGTTCACCAAGACATTGCTTATCGGCATGGGCTGCTCGTTCAGCGGAAGCCCGGCGCTGAACAGCCGCGGGAACTCGGCGTTGCCGCTATCGGTAGCCGCCGCGAAGGTCGGCTCGAAAATCCAGATAGTGTTGGCAGTATCGTCCCCGAACAGGGGCTCGCTCCCGACATTCACCGCGCATTTGGGCGCCCAATTCGTCCGGCCATAGGTCTGGAACTCAACCGGCTGGTGGCCCAAGCCGATATCCAAGGCGAATGTCCCGCTGTCCAGCCGCGCGCAAAACAGCGTCTTGCCCTCGTAGGTGTACCAAAAGGCGAGGCCGGTTGTGCTTTGCCTTATGCGTTCCTCAAGGCTGCTGTCGCTAACGCGCTGCATTTGGTCCGCCACCATGCAAACCATGCCGTCGCTGCTGATGTAATAGACGGCCCCGTAGATTTCGGCGCCGCAGCCGGTCGCCTGGATGCCGTTGGGGAGGGTTCGTTGGGAAACCTTTGTCCACGGCAAGTCGGGGTCGCCGCTCAACACCCATGCCTCTCCGCTGTCGGCGCCCATCATCCAGAAAACATCGCCCTGCCGGAGAATGTCCAAGAGGTTGTCGGTCGTTCCCTCGGCGGTCGCGAACGAAAGCGCGTCAACCGTGCGGCCGTCATTCCGGGCGGACCAATACCAGCGGCCCGAACCCGAACGGACAAAGACGAACCAGCCGTTCATCCAGTTTACGGAAGCGACGTTGAAGCCGCCCGGCATTGCGATAGCTTGAAGGTTGGTGCCGTTGTAGCTGTAGGCGCTTTGCCCGCGGGTCAGGACAAGTTCCCCGGTGCCCCCGGCCCAACGGACGGGCCCGCTGCCATTGATCGCCCCTAGGGAAACACCGTCCTTGTAGAGCGTCCCGCCGATGACCGCGAAAAATGCGCCGCCGAACAGCCCGCTTTTCTGGAAAACGCCGTGGACCGGGTTGCTGCTGCCCCATGTGTAATAGGCAACCAGCGGCGGGCGCGTCATCAGATTGTATTTCTTGGGGTCGGTAGCGGTTTCTTCCAGCAGCATGTTGACTTGCCGGAAGGGCGGGAACTGCCCCCGGTCGCGCCGATAGGTGCCGCGGCCAAAGGAGAGTTCCATTAGTAAGTCTCTACGGGGCTGTCATAGCCGAAAGCGTAATAGTTGGGCCGGTCGCTATCCAATAGCCGGTCATATTCGGCCTTGGCCTGTGCATCCACGCGCTGAACGGTGTTGGGGTCCACGCGGGTTGTCCCGAAGATATTCGCGCACCTAGCCGCTAATCCATAAAGCGCCGCCTCATACCATTCCGGCATGATATCAACCTCTTGGCTTGGGTCTTCGATTTGGTGGAAGCGGCGCGAGATATCGAGTTCGAAATCCTGGTCGGTCGCGGGAACGGGCCAGATGCGGAGCACCGCGCCGCCAATCGACGGCTGGAAATAATAGATCGTTGGCGTTCCCGCCTGCGCGCGGTTGGGGAGGCTCAAATAATCATCGCGCGCCCATTCGAGCAAAGGCCGCTTATAGGTCGCGCTTTGGATATGGCGCAGGCCGCGAATGTCGCGGATTTCCGAAGGAAGGGTGGCCGCGCCCGCCCCGCCGCTAATCGTGATCGTCGCAGTTTCGTCGCGCCATAGGTTTGCGTCGGTTGACCATTTCGCCAGCATCGCGTTCATGCGGAGGCGCATTTCTTCTTCTTCGCTCGCCTCTAGGCTGTCGCCCATGCCGATAGCGCCCAACTCGGTTGCGGCGCTGGTCGCAAGTTCGCTAAAGGTTAGCGTCCAATCGGTGTTGGTGCTTTGCGCCATTTAAAGATCGTCCCTAGAGGCCCTTCCGAACACCGGCTCAATATCCGGCGAAGCATCGGGCCTTGGCAACCCCTCCGGCTTATATTTCGGCGGCTTGGTATCGGCGGGCTTGGGGTCGAAACAGGGCTTGCAGACGCGCAGGCCGGTCCATTCGCGCTTAAGCTGGTTCAAATGATAATCGAACCCGCAGCGTTGGCACGTTCCCCAAGGGGTGCGGTTTGCCACCGCCTAACCCCTAGAAATCTGCGCGAGCGGGCCGCGCCTGCCGCCAGTCCATGAACTGCTGGCGATAGTCCCCGACTTGCTGGCGGAAGGCGTTGGGATCGAACCCCGGCGCCGCCCCGGCACGGAAGCCGTTGGGGAAAAAGCTGCTCATATCGAACTGCGGCATATCCCCGCGCCATGCCTGCATTGCGCTCTGAAACGCGGTCGGGTCGGCTGTGCCGTCCATAGGCCCGCGCGCGCCCATGCCGCCGAACCCGCCCCAAGGGGGGCCACCCATGCCAAAACCGCCCATCCGCATACCCCGGAACATGGGGTGAAGGCCGCGCATGGGGTCGCCGCCTTGCAACGGCGCACCGCCGCCCCCGCCGCCCGGCGTCATAACCGGAGGCACCTGGCCGGTTGGCTGGCCTTGCTGCTGTGCATAAGGCGAAAGCGCCCCCGCGTTGCTGGCCGGAAGCGTCGAAAGCGGTTGCCACATAGGAAGGCCCTTTATAGCAGCGGGCGCCTCTATAAAAGAAGCGCCCGCCGTTTTGCTACCTCACGCGCCAGGGTTGCCGAAAATGGCGCGGGGGTCGCCCCAACCGGCGCTGTAGCGTTCCGTCGCCTTGTGCTTGCGGTTTTCGGTGTCGAAATCGCTATCGTCCTGCATTTCAAGCGCGCGGCGCTGGTAGGAAATCAAGCCGTTCGGCGCGTTGGTCTGCAAGAACCAGGCGTCGGTATCGGTCAGATAGTGGTTGATAACGATTTCCGGCACCAGCCCCAGCGTCTTGATCGCGTTTACATCGTTGTTGTTGGTGCCAACGCGGCCGTCGCTTTCGAGAATGCGGGTGGCGTTGAAAATCTGCCCCGGCCCGACAATCAGGCGCACCGCGCGCAGGGCAATGGGAAGCCCGGCGCTGTTGGTGGCGCTCGCAATCGTGGTCAGCGCATCCTCCAGCGCCGCTTCCGAAAGGTCGGCTGCGGTGAGGCTGTTGCTGAACGTGCCCGCGACAACCGGGTGAGCGGTCGAAACGAGCGGCTGGCCGTTGCCGCCGACATAAGACGAATTGAACGCGCGGTTCAAAACGTTGGCGTGAACGATTTCCTTGGTCGTATTCATTGACCAAGGCAGGCTAGCCGCGTTGGCTTCCGCGACTTCCTGATATTGGTTGTCCTCCTCCGCTTCGCGCGTGATGATATAGCCGAGGCCATAGGTAACGTGCGTGAAAACGGAAGTGGCGCCGGGCGACGGTGCATCATAGAGGATGCTTCCGCCCTCGGGCTTTACGGCGGCCAGGCCGAGGCCGGTTGCCTCGCTGACCTTCTCATATGCCTTGGTGGACTTACGAACATCGAAGATGCGCGTATATTCCTTGTCCAGCTTTTCGTAATTCGTCCCGAAAATGGCCTGGATGCCGGGCCAAAGAAGGTCGGGGAACGTGCTGCGGGTTACGGTTGCCATTGTTCCGGTCCTCCTTAGACCCCGGCCGTGCCGGACGCTTCGGTGGTGTTGTTAATCATCACCAAAAGCTTGTTGTAGGCCCCGAAGTCGTTGTTCGGGATCGGCGCCAGGCCCAAAATCTTGAGCGCCAGCGTGGCGGTCGTCGCCTTGGTCGCGGCGTCCAGCTTGAAGCCGGAGCGCTTGGTGTAGGCATTGCCGCTGCCCGTCGCCATGTTCGCGTTCAGGCCAACGTCTGCGGCGGTAATCCCCGCGTCCTCTTGGATAATGAACGCTTCGGTCGGGTCGGTGCAAACGAGCACATAGAACGCGGTCGAAGCCGCGCCATAGCCCGCCGTATTGGTAACGCCGTCCGGTACAAAGCCCATGACGACGCCGGTAATCGGCCCCGCGGCTACGGCGCGCACAACGCCCGCGATGCCTGCGGCGTCGGCGCTGCCGTTCTTGACGACCGGATCGCCAATATAGAGCGCGGTCGCATCGGACGCGGGATGGTAGAACATTTCGAGGCCGCCCGTTTCGTTTCCGCTGCGGGCGTCCTTTACGGGCTTAAGCCCGAAGGGGGTGTTAGCATTCGCCATTTCGGCCCTCCGTTTCGAGCGAGGGCCGGGCGGCCCCTACTCTAGAATTTGGTTCCCTCGCCGGTAGGACGTTTCCGGAGCAACATAGCGCTCGGCAGTTGCCGGGTTGGGGTTCTTCCCCGCCCCCGCCCGCGTGCTGTCATCGGCTTTCCGGAACAGGGCTTCCTCCGTTTCGCGAATACGCTTTTCGGCTCGGTCCTGATCTTCTTCGATGAACTCGCGAGGTTTGGCGAGAAGGTGGGCCATAATGGGCTTTCCGGCTTCGTCGGTTCCCACTGGCACGGGTTCAACGCCTGCAACCGGATCGTAGTCGTCTTGCACCGTAAAGCGGTGCATGCGGTTGCCTTGGTCATTAACCCAGCGCGGCACCAAACCCTTGCGGTCTAGTTCCGCCTTGATTTCCGGGGGGATCGGAAGCCGCTCGCTCTTGGCTAGTTCGCTATCCCCACGGCGGCGGCGCCTTTGCGCCGTTTCTTCCGAACGTGGCGGGCGCCCTCGGCGCGGCTGCTGTTCGTCGGCCATTATGCTTTCCTTTCGGCGTTTTGCCAATAGTTTCTTGCGTATAGCTTTTTTGCTTCGTCGGGCGCGGCCTTGATGACGCCGCGCTCGATCATGTCGTTAGCGACTTTTTGGGCTTCCAGCGGCATATCCGCGAAGCCTTTTTCGCGCTGGCCGTTGCCTACGGGGCCGCGTGCGCCGGGCCGGTTGACGCCCGGCTGTGGCTTGGTGCCGTTCATCTGCCCTCCGAACAAATGCGGATAGACGCGCCGTACTTCCTTTTCCGCGGCGGCAAGCTGCGTCGGGTGGTCATAGCCCTGCGCCGCCAAGCGGTTGCAAATGTCGATTGCCAAGGCTGTGCCGAGCGGGTCTTTCTGGAACCAGCCTGCATTGCGCTGGGCAAATTCCTGCGCGTCCGGCCCCGGCCCTTGCGGCGTAGCTTGGGGCTTGGCGGTAAGAACGCCGATTTCATTCGCCGCGCGATAGGCCGCTTGGGGGTCGCCGTCCTCAACTGCCTTTTGGAACTTGCTGCTCAATTCCTCCACGCGGCGGCTGATTTCCGCCTCCATGACGCCCGCGTTGGTTTTGGCGATGTTTTCGACGGTCTGCCGAAGCGCCTTTAGCTCGTTGCTGGTGCCGCGCTGAATTTCGCGGCCGTCGCGGATATATTGGTCGGCGGGCTTCCATGCCTCGGGCGGGCCGGTAAACTGATCCTTGTCGGTCCAGCCGATTTCTCGGGCCAGCGCTTTGATTTCTTCCGGAGTTTCGTCTGCCGCCTCCGGCTCCTGCCCTTCCGGGGCTGGCGCGTTAGGATCGTCGGCTTCGTTCGGCTCGGCGCCTGGCGCCAGTTGGTCTGCATTCGTCGCCACTTTGGCTTACTCCTACTTTTGGAAGCCCCTTATATAGACGGCTGCGTTGGTGTTGCCCGCGCCTAGCGCGGGCAGGGTGACGGTAATTGCTGTATTTGCGGCGCTCGCGGGGATAGGAACCGCAAAATCAAGGTTCAGGCATTGGCCTTGGACGGCGACACCGGCAGGAACCGCAACCGGAATGGTCATAGTGCCGCCGATAAGTCCGGTTATGGTCGCGTTAACGACCGAAGCCGCAGTGGCGCCAGTAAAGTTGATGTGAACGCCGGTAAGAAAATTGGTAACGCCCGCAACGCCCGCGAGGCTGGCCGCCGCCGAAGCGTTTGCAACGTTGCCGCTTGTCGCTCCTACCGCCGTTCCGTTGGCGCTGTCCGCCAATTCGACAAGCGGCACCATGACTTGCTGGCCGCCTATGGTGGTTTGGCGCCCCGCTTGCCAATCGTCGCCTTGGCGAAACCGTGATGTAGCCATTATTCCCTCCTATGCGGCCGCCGCGATTTCCGCCGCGTCGGGTTCCATTATCGCGAGAACATCGCGGTCGTTCATAATGCGCCAGCGCTTCCCGGCGCCATGAACCGTCTTGCGGAAAATCCCGCCCTGCCCTCCGGCATATTTGCGGAACAGCACGCGGTCCCCGATTTCCGGCTTGCGGCTTCCCTCCGGCCAATGCTCATAGGTGAAAGCCAAGGGGGACGCGGCAACCAAAACGCCTTGCTGCGCCGAAATTTCGTCGGCTTCGACCGTTTGCTTGGTTAGGATGATCCCGCCCGCGGTTTTTTCCTCGGCGGGGTCCAACTCAACCACAACCATAAATTCGACCGGCACCAAGCCGCTGTCGTTCCTTACCATTTCCCCGCGCTCCAATCGTCAAAGTCCATGCGATCCAGCAAAAGATTGAGCGCCAAAATGCCCGCGCCGGTCAGCGCTGCCAATGCTAATAGCGAAAGTATCATTTTAAGCAGCATGCGGCGGCTCCTCCGGCTCTAGGCCCAAAACCTCGCAAAAGGCTTCGTAATCCGCTTCCGCGATCCCGCGCAGTATATCCGAGCGCGCGCGCAAGGTTTCCAGCGCCATAGGATCGCACTTGCCCTCAACCCAAGAAAGCCGGTGCCATTCGTCGGCGTATTCATCCGCGTTGCGCGCGAGCGACGCCATGACGAACTCCGTAACCGGATTGTCGCGCCAGCTATTCCATTCGTCGCGACCCGGCGCACGGCGCACCGCGACTAGGCGGGGCTTGGGCGGTGGTGATGGGTCTATTTGCACCGCGTCCTCCGCGTTCGGGTCAGCGATAAACACGCTATTCCACCATTCCGCGAACCTCATTGTGCCGGGTCCGCCATTTGCGCCGCAGCGACGCCCAATTCGACGCCATGCTCGCCCGCCTTTTGGCTAAGGTCGAAGCGTTCGCTTGAGGCCTTAGCCGCGTCCAGCATTGCCTTGGCAAGCTTATTGTGCGCCGCAGCCTGCTTGTCGTCGGCGTTGGCCGAAAGCAGACGCAGGCTTTCCATTGCCTGCTGCAAGCGCATCTGTTCGGTTTGTGGGTCGGGCGGCGGGGGCGGGGGATAAATTTTGTCGATATCCTCAACGTCCGCCGCCTCCAAAACCCGTTGCATGACTTCCTTGGGATCGCCGCCTGTCGCCTGAATTGGCCCCATCATCGAAAGCAGGAATTGGGCTTTTGCCATTTTCTGCATTTTCGTGATGCTTGAGGGATCGCTGACCGCGCGGATATCCAAGTCCGTGTCGGCAAAGTCGGTTTCGAAATTGGCTTCGCGGTCGTCTAGGACGGTCTGATAATCCTGCGCCGCGGCCTCGCCGCCGAATGTCCGGATATTGTCGTAAAGCAGTTCAAACTCTGCCTTGAGCGCGCGGAAAATGCGCTTGGCGCACGAATTAAAAACTTGCAGCCCTTGCTCAATCAGCGCGAGCGTCGTTCCAACCTGGCCCTGGTTCGACGCCTCGCCGGTCATAACGTCCTTGATCCCCGCGATATCGCGCGCCGCGCCGAGGATCATTTCAAGGACTTGAAACGTAACCGACGACACGTTGGGAAGCGTGCGTTCGACTATCGCGTTGCGGAGTTGGTCGCCGGGAATATCAACCGTGTCATATCGGCCGGGTTGGTAACGGATAGAACCTTTTTGGCCGCGCGCTTGGAGCCGTAGCCCCGAACCGATGAACCCGCCCCCGGCCGTCTGCGCGGTGCCCGCGTCGATAAGCTGGTTCAGCATGGTGTTCACGCCGTCGCCCAGCTTCTTCAACAGGTGCCCCAAGCCCATTGGATAGAAATTGCCCTTTGGGTGCGGAAACATGGGGTAAAGGGTGTAGAACTGCCGCGCCTTGATATGGACCGGCGTATCGCCAAGCAGTTCAATATCATTGGGGCCGAAATTCGGCTCCATGCGGAGAACTTGGGCCGTCTCCTTGTCCACGGTGATGATGTACGGCTCCGGCACGCCGTCCTCGTCAAAATCCCAGCGGCAATGCTGCTCAAGCAGCATGCGCGCGCCGTCGCTTTCGGTCGGCGCCGTCTTTAGCGCCCCGTTTTCGTCGGTAATGTTAAGGTCCGCATCGGGGTTGTAATAGCCCCGGCGCTGCCGCTCCAAAATCTCGTATGGGTAAACGTCCTCGATTTCTTCGGTCAGGCGAAGCGCGGAAATGACGTTGCGCGCGGCCTTGGGGACAATGAGGTTCAGCGCCGAAATGGTGGCCGATTGGGGCCTTCCGGTTTCGTCCACCCATTGCTTGCGGAACACGCCGCCAACGGCCGGAAGCTGCATTAGCAGCGCGTCGGTATCGTCCTCCCAATTGTCCATGCGATAGAAAAGGACGGTGTTCATATAGTCCGCCACGCGGCGCGCGCGCTTGGCCTTGACGCCAGGCGCTTTCAAATAGACCGGCTCGGGCGGGTTCTTGATTTGGCCGGTCGCGGGATCGACGGCGGGGACCGGCTGGATTTCGCCGGTTTGAGGGTTGGGCGCGGCGGCAATGACGCCGTTATCCGAGCCGATGACCTTGCACAAAACCGCTTCGTCGCCCTTCACAACGGCGGGGAACATGCGGGCATTGAATTGCATGGCCGCGATGGTGAGAAGCGGCCACTTCATGTTGGACGCGCCAGTCCAAGGGAAATCCTTGGCCTTGTCCTGTTCCTCCTGCGCGCAAGCGTCCAAGGCTTCGCGCGCGATATCCTCCCAATCCTTGCGGTCGCGCTTGTCGCGCTCGTAATCCGCAACGACGCGCGCGCCGATTTCCGCTAGCTTTTCCTTGGTATAGGCCCCGCTAACGTCGCCGCTCGCTTGGGCCATGCGGGCCAGCTTGTCGGCCGAAGAAAAAGGCGTGGAGGCTGCGTCTTGAACAACCTCCAACGCCTCGTCCAGACGCGGCCGGTTAGGGTCCGCGTTCGGGTCAATCGGCAAGGTTACAACGTCAGTTGCCATAACGCAGCATCTTGTAACGTCGCCGCTCTACCCGCTGCGCGATGCGCAGTTCGGCTATCATTGCCCGCCTATACTCGGGATCGCCTTGCATGCGCCGAGAAGCGTCCAAGGCTTCGCGTAGCTTCGCTTCGCAAACGTCCATTAGTAGCCGAGGGCCGCGAGCCGGGCGCGGTTTTCGTGCTGCTCAACCGTTGTGTCGGGGTGAATACCCAAGCGCGCCGCCGTGTCGGCGTCGGTGAACAGTTTTTTCGCCGCGTCCTGCTTTTCGGCCTTCGACGCCTTGGCTTCCGGCGTCTTGTCGCCGCGGTTGGTCTGCCGGACCTTCGCGGGCTTTTTCGCCTCGGCGCGAACTTCCGCCTTGGCCGCGCGAATTGCCTGCTTGTCGGCCGCGGTCGCGCCAACAACCTTGGCGTTGCCGATTTTCGTTGTCGAGGATTTCGCCTTTGCCTTCGCCATTTTAAGCCTCCAATTCGACGGCATCGGGGGCCGCCTCCCTGATAAACGCCGCAGGCGGCGAAACGGCGGCGGCTAAGGTGAACAAGGTTGGCACCCCGGCCGCCGCCTCTGCCGATGCTAACGGCACCAGCGCGGGTGGGGGAACCTCAACCACTGCCGCCGTAGCCGGGCTAATATCATGGAAAATGACCGTTCTAACAAGCGTCAACGTAACCGGCTGGCCGTAAAAGGCGTAAACCCCGCCCTCTGCCGTCATTCTATGCTGCGCGGAGAGGTTGGCCGCGCTTCCAGAAAGGGCATAACTCCCCGCCGACGCAACCATGAAATGCACGACCGCAAAGGCAGCGGGGCTTCCGGTCAATGAGAAAGCAGCGGAAGCCGCAGGCATCGAAGCGCCCTTGTTCAGCGCAGCCGACGATCCGGAAAGAAGATAGGCGCCTGACCCGGCCGCCATTATGCGTGAGCGCAACAGCCCAACCGCGGAACCGGAAAGGCTATAGGAAGCCGAGGATGCAACCAAGCGGAAGGAATGAACTAGCCCAACCGAAGAACCGTTCAGCGCATAGGAAGCGCTGTTCGCCGCCAACCGCCTTCCTGCCTTGAGGTTAACCGTGCTTCCGTTCAGGACGAACGCGCCGGACGCTGCGGGCATGGACACGCGCAATGTCGCCGCCGAGCCGTTCAAGGCATAGCTGGCGCTTGCAGCGGTGAGGCGCCGGGCAACCGGCAACCCCGCGGCTTTTCCAGTTAGCACATAGGCCGCGCTTAGGGCGGTTAAGCGGAAGCCTTTAGCCAGCCCAACGGCCGAGCCTGCCAAGGCATAGGAAGCGGAGGCGGCGGGCATTGTTACCCGAGGCGTCATGGCGCTTCCGCTCAACACGTAAGCCGCACTGGAAGCGGTCAGCTTGCGCTGGATCGGAAGACTAGCCGCCGAGCCGGTTAGCGTAAACGCCCCACTCCCTGCGGCCATGCTGTAAGCCGGAACGGGAATGTAAAAATAGGCTTCGGTTACTTCGGTTAGGTCGGCAAACGTGCTGTCGAAATAGAGTGTTGCGCTGCTCGTCGTCGTAAAGTCCGGCGACGCTTGCGCGGTTGCAAGGTCGGGACCACGCCCCCAGCCAACTGTCGTGCCGGAGCGCCAAATCCAGGCATAGGTGTTGCGCGTGAGGAAGCCGGTTTGGGCAACCCCGCTGATGTATGGGCGATCTCCAAACCCTGTGTAAAGCTGCCACGAAAAATCAATCGTGGTTGTGTCGTCAACCAAGGGGGACGCGCTCAATCCGACAAATTGCCCGCTGTCCGTAATCGGTTTTAAGCGAAGGACGAAATCCCCCGACACCCCCACATTGGAAACTGCGCTCGCGTCATAGCTTGACGACGAACCCCCGGTTTTCGCAATCCGGTAAACGCCGTCCCCTTGATAGGTAACGGTCGTATTGTTGTGGTTGACGATTTCAACGATTTCTTCGTTGAGAAGCAGGACGCCGGAACCGTCCTCCAACAAATAACCATCGGGGCTTCCGCTTTCGAGCAGATAGCGGTCGGCCACTTACCTAACTCCAACTGCCGCGGAGCGTGTCCGTAGCGTCGCCTAACCTTTCGAGAGTGAATATCGCCCCGGCCTTGTGGACGGCGGCGGCGGCAGTAACTAGCGCGATTGAGGGGATTAGCGTGCCGCCCGTTGTGCAGGCGAACAATCCCCTGACCGCCAGGCCAACCGCTGTGCCCGTCGCGGCCGTGGTGGTGTTGGTGGTGAAAGCCGTGCCGCCTTGGACGAATGCCCCGCCTATGGCCGCCGCCGTGGTCAAGGTGGTCGCGTCCAGGCCGTAAGAGTGAACCATGCGCGGATTAGCCAACACGGCGGTTCCGGCAAGGCTGAACGCGCCATTTCCGGAAGTGGAGGACATGCCGGTTATGATGCCCTCATATTCCATCCAGTAGATGCCGGTCGGGATGGTGACGGCGCCGTTGGTGCTGTTGTTGAACAGCTTTTGCGCGGCGGTCGTTGAAGTCAACGTGAAGTCGGCGGCGAGGATCGCCATGATTGGCGCGGCCTGCCACGCGGCCAGGGTTTGCAGCGTTACCTTTTTGGAAGTGCCGCCTTGGTTGCAGGGAAATTCATCGGCAAGCGCGGGGGCTGTTACCGCGGAAAGGGCACTAACCTTGGCGTCCGCCACATTCTAGGCCCTACAGCTTGTGCCCGAACGCAATGCCTTCCGGCACGCCGGTTTTCCCGCCCAAAGCCCGGCTGACCGCGGCGCGCTCATTCTCAATCGGCGCGAGTTCGTGTTGCAGCTTGATGATTTCCTCGCGCAGCTTGGCCTCGGCCTTTCGGCTATAGCTGTCCTTCGCGACCAAGGCGTTCAGTTCCGAGCGTTTTGGGTCCAGCTTCGCGTCAATCTTGGCGCGTTTCTTGGACAGCGCATGGAAGTGCTTGCGGAGGCTTTCGGGGCTGAAATCGGTTGCCATGTCTGCTCCTAGGCCAGGGTTAGCTGTTCGGTGCCAAGGTCGTACGTAAATGTTTCCCCCGATGCCAGGCTGATGCTCGACCCGTAATCGTAATAGCCGATGAGCGGGTCCGCAGGCGAAGTGGGCGTATCGTTGTAAAGGTAGATATACCGGAACGGCCCAACCGCGCCGCTGGCGGTCAAAACCAAGTCGCTGGCGACTAAGCTATAGGTTCCGACCGATTGCGCGCTGCTGGTGACGGTAAGAACGCGGCTCGAAAGATTGGTGTAAGTGATTTGCGTGAGGTTCGCGAGAATGTTGGTGCCGGTCGCACCGGTCGGCGGCGTGCTTTCGCTGGCGGGCGCCGTGTTGGTCAGCGCCAAGGTCAGCGCATCGGAGCCAAGGTTGTGAACCTTCTCCGCTAGGTGCTCAACGAACCCATTTAGCTTGTTGAATGTCGCCACGGCTTGCCCTCGCAATGCTGCAAGCCGCCTTGCGGCTGTCGGCTGTTGCCGTTGGCGCTGGTCAACCGCTCGCTACCCACCCAATCCCGGTTAAGAACCCCCTATCGCGTCAGGGGTGCTCGGCGGGAAAGGCCTAAGCCTCGTCCGTTGTGCGCCAACGGCCCGCGCATTTTCGCCGCTAACCCGAAAAAGCGCAAGCCCTTTATCGCTCAATCCTTCCTGGTGAGTGCTGCGTCTAGTTTGTCAGCGGCTTCCTTAGCTGCGCGAGAAGTCGCCGTGTCGTCGCTCGTTTCGAAAATGTAGATCAGCGTTCCAAAAGCGTCGGCCATGGCCTCCCTCAGCTCTCTTATAGTCTCTCGATCCTGTTCGATGCGGGCGGCGAGAATTTGTCGAGCGGCGACGGCCTGCGGATAAAGCGGGTGGCAAGCTGGATCGTCGGCTCGCTGCGCTCCGTTCGCCAGCGCATCCTCGACCCGTTTCAGCCGTTCGATTTGGCGCTCCACCAGCCCATCATCCTCGCCGTGGTCGAGTGTGGGCCGGTCATTTGGCATATTCAACGCCGTCGATTTGCGTCTTGTATTCGCACGGCTCGCCATGTCGCTCTTGCGGGTCTAGCGCTTTGATATAGTAATCAGGCACCGTCTCTTCCGAATTGTATTTTCGGTTATAGGCCGACTTGAATGAGGCCGCCGCGTCAAGTGACGCAAACGGGCCAGCGTAGCCGTCAACCTTTGCGCCCCAACCGCGCTCGCTCTCATACATTGGAACAACGTACTCATCGGTCATGACTTTTCTCCCTAGTCGATGCTGTGGAGAGGGCGGCGATTGCGGCGCGGGCCTGACGTAGCCAATACGTCCGTGTCGCGGTCGCTGCTATCGTGAACGATGGCTTCTCAGCCATTTCATTCCAATCGAACTCATTTGCCTCACAGAGCGCCCGCGCAACCCGCTCCACAGTCGCATCATCGCCTAGAGGACGTGCGGCGGACATGGCGGTGTAGATGCGCTCGAATGCGCTGTCGTCCACGCCATCCGCAACAGCGCGAGCAGCCGCAATCATCTCCTCCGTCACATCATTACCGGCAGAGGGTGTGGGGCGGGATGCGAGAGCGTGCCATTCTTCGAGTGAGCGAACGACAACGCTGCCACCAACGTTAATGCCAAGCGCGCCCTGCTCGGTGATGTGAACCGAGTTGGCGAAGTAATCTCCTTCACGCTCGCGCCAGAGTTCAACGTCGGTGTTCAGGCAGGGCTCCGTCTCATTGCTCATTCTGTGTCTCCGGGTGAGGGTTAATCGCGATCCCAAGGCCGCTGCCACATCGGGTCGATTTTGCCGCACCGTGCCAGCCCGTGATCCTCACCAACGGCGAGCGCATTGCAAAACCAGCCAAGCAAGGTGTCGTCGCTGACGTTGCAATCGGGGTTCAGGGCACGGAATGCCTGCGTCCAGCGCATCCCGTCTAGGCCTAGGTAAGAAAGGAGATCGCCGCCCTGCATGGCGCGAAGTTCATCGGCTGTTGCTATGTCGCTCATCAGCTTAATCCTCCTTGGGATCGGTCGGATTTTTCCAAGGTCTGCAAAACAATCTTCTCGGCTCGCAATGCCGCCACTCTTTCGTTTCGTGTTGCGGCGATTAGGTAACGGAGTTTGAGCAGTTCGGTTGGCCGCCAGCCGTTTCCGTTCCAAGATGCGTCTAGGTCGGATGCGTCGATCATTTCCATCAGACTATTTGTGCGCCAGTCTGGCGCCGCGGCTATTTTGCGCTGTTCTTCATCGCGGGCTTCGGCGGCGGCCCGTTCCGCTATCAACGCTTTCAACGCGGGCGTCACAGGCATCCTAATCCTCCTTGGGAATGACGGGTGGTTCGGTATTGAGCGCGACCGCATTTGCGGCACCAGCGGCGTTGACGAGTGCTGGTTATCTCGTGCCAGTCGCCCCAACGGTGAAGCCAATCGTAAGTGCAGAACAGACCGGCTTTGTTCGGTTGCCAGCCCTGCATTATTCTCTCCCCGGTGGTGTTTGGGCGCCCCCGCCGCTTGTTGCGGCGGTCGCGCTCTCGGCGGCTGTCGCCGCTTCGATCGCTGACGCAGCGGAGCCGCCATCTTCGCGTTCTCGAATATACCGCAGGGCCGTCTGGTGCCGAGTTTCACCGGGACACTTACTCGCCACGGCGAGAAGTAACTCATCATACTGTGCGCGGAGGACGGAGTAGGTCGTGGCGAGACCCACCACGATCTTCAAATCCTCCGCTACGCGATCCGTCAGCCGGTTGCTGGCAAAGTCAACAAACTTGGTGACGTTGCTCACTGCCAATCGCGTTCGCTCATCTGTCGCCATAGCGATGATCTCTGGATTGGGTGGGGTCATTGCGGTTGGTCCTTGAACCAACAGAAGCGCTCACGCGGCCAATGAATATAGTGGTGCGCATCGCCCTCCTCGGCGTCGTAACGACTGATCGTCAGCACCGAGTTGTTGGCGGTGAAGAAGTAGCTTTTCACGCGTTCATAGACGACTTGCGCCGTGCTATCGTCGCGATATAGCGTCAGCTTGCGACCACGGCTCATCGTTGAAGCGCCTCAAGCGCACCGTGGAAAGCAGCCTGCCAAATCAAGGCCCGTCGCGCCGGAGCAGCATTGCGCGGGCGGTTCCCATGGCAGCGGTCGGCCACTATCGTTGCGATCCGTTTTGCTTCCTCGCGTTGGTTCAGCATCTCACTGTCCATTGGATATCCCCTGGTTATGGGTGCTGGGCGTCTCGCTTTCAGCGACCGCAGGTTCCGCCAGCCATGTCCGATAACGGCTGCGTAGGAGCGGCTTCAGCTCTTCCAAGATTGAGCCGTCAATTGCCTGTCCAATTGGCGCAGGCAGACGGTATTCAACCTGTTCTCTGAATTGCAGACTGCTGCCGTCATGCCAGCACTCCGCGCCAAGCAACCAGCAATGGTCGTGGTGGCCGCCGTTGTATTCGAACGGCCGCGCGCTGTGGCACTCAATGCCCCCGAACCAGCGCTCGTCGCTAAAGCTGGATGGAGACGAGGGCTCGGCCCAAATATTGATCGCGCCGAGCTTGCCGGAGATGATCCAGTCGTGCCGCTCGCGGCGCTCCCTCATCAGCGAAAAGCGGTATTCGAAGCGCGAGGGATCGAAGCCCGTCAGGGCCGAGACCGTGGAACAGGGCTCGGTCGGAGACGAGAGCCCGGTCGCTTGCGACGCGCCCGTATCGTCGGCGGAACGCCCAATATCTTCCGTCATGATCGCTCCTTTCCCGCCAACTATAGCGGGGCGCAAACCCGCGCGCAATCGCTATCTTTCCAATTTCCGTTCCCATGCGATCCGGCCAGGCCAGCGCGACCAAAGGAAGTCGGCGGCGTCCCACGCTGCTCCGGCCTTCCCCAAAACGCTATGCTCGAACCGCATCCAGCCCATATTGTGCTGCATCGCATGATGCTTGGCGCAAAGGGGGATGGTGAAGCGGTCGGCAACCTTGGTTCCAACACCTTTGCCGCCCGCATAATCGACATGCGCGGCTTGAACCTTGCCTTCGCACTTGCCGGTTCCAATGGCCAAGCAGTTGCGACCGCGCACCCATTGCTTGAAACCGTGCGCAGATTTCGCGGCCGGGCGCGGCGCGTTCTTATGCCGCGGGCTGGCATCTAGCCTCATTGGCGCGCATTCCATGCCGCAATGCTGGCCCGCGTTTCATCGCTCAAGCCGAGCGGGTTTTCCGGGAATTTCGGTGCCGTGTTGGGCCGCGACAAAATCCGCAGCGCCTCCCGAAATTCGGGGGCTGGCTTGCTGGCGTCGGCGGTGTAGAGAAAATCTGTCATGCGCGCGCATCCTGCGCGGCGCGTGTGTCATTGTCGAACCAATAACAACCGTCCTCGTACGCCTCCCAAAGCATTGGGTGCCACGCCTTCGGCTTGGAAACCAGGCGCCCCTTCTCGGGATCGGCGCAGTCTTGATAACCGCGGTTCCAGAACTCATCCCATTTCGGTGAATTTGCCATATTTTCGCTCCTTTCCCGCTCTGCATATAGGGTTTGCGCCCCGCTTGCAACAAGTATTTTAGTCGCCGCGCGCCTTGTTCAATTCGTCCAGATGACGCCGGATCGCCGGAACATCGTTGGCGCAGCTTAGGCAAACGATTTCGTGCCCGATGCTGTCCTTGGGCCAATGCCCGACTAACCGGCCGCAGCGCTTGCAAGTGGTTATCTTTGCGCCTGCGCTAATCCTCTCCGGCTTGGGCTGGAAGGCCACATAAAGCCCGGCGCTGGTTTCGTTCGGAAGCTGGATTTTGGCTTGGGTCATTTGCGAAGCTTTCCGGTTTCCATGTCGAAATCTCCGGGGTTGAACGTGCAGGAACACGCCTCAAATTCCGGGTCCGCTTGGTCGATTAGTAGGCCGTCCCAATCGTCGCAAAAATGTAGAAACCCGCGCGCGGCCTGATGGTCGGCCGGTGTTAGCTTAAGCGATAGGTCGCGGCTCAATTCCATATAGCGGGCCAATGGGAGCCCCGCGTTAATATCCGGTTGTGGCATTTCGCCCCTGCCTTTCCATGTCGAGCGGGTCGTCCTCGTCCTCGTAAATGTATGCCGCGGGCCAGGCTATCGGCAAATCCGGATCGAGGCACCGTGCCAAGGCGTCCAGCATATCGTCATGCTGCCCGACTGGAAACGGGAGATATTCGTCCCGAATGAACGATTGCACCAAATCGACGCTGCGGCCCTCATAGTTGGTTTTCGGCATGGACGGCGGGAGATAGATGCGGCCTTGCTCGAACCAGGGGATCAGGCGCCGGATACGGTCAGGCTTCGCCATGACGCCGCCGAGTTCGGTTATCGGGAAGCGGTAATTCTCCCGGTCCATGCGATCCTGAAAGTGCTCGATATCCGCCATTAGGCCGTAGCGCTCATAGCCAACCGCCATGAGGTTTCCCTGTCCCGCCCATTTGCGGTGCCAGGCGAATAGAATGTCCGCGCGCTCGGTCAGGCTAAGGCGGTCGCGCAGGATATCGTGGACGTAGATATTCTTGTCCGGCCCGAACCCAAGGCACCACATGGCGGTATAGTCGCTGCCCTTTTTCTTGGAACTGGCGGCGTCAACGAGAATGCAGAGGTTATGCCCGCGGGTCGTCACCCCGGCGTATTTCAGCCACTCTTGTTTGAACCCCTGCTTTTCGTCGGCGGTTGGGTCTTGAAGCATTTGCGCGCCGAATACGAACGGCCCCATTTTGCGCCGTTTCTTCGCCAATTCCTCCCGGCTCAAATAGACCGGCTTGCCGTCCACTTTGCCGTTATGCGTCGCGGGATAAAGCCGCGGCTGGGCGGCGCCGCTGTCCATGATCGTTCGGTAGGTGTCGTTGAAGTGGTAGCGCGTGCCAATCATGCGCTCTAGCCCATGCCGCGCGCCCAAGTTCATGCTCAACTGAAACCGCTTGGTGGTTTTATCCATCATTTCGGGGGTGTTGACGCTTTCCTCTGTTACAACGTCATCATAGACCCGAACCTGAAAGTGCTTTGAGGTTGGCTGGCCGTCCACCAGGCCCCAAGCCTCAACCGTCGCTTCCTTTGGGTTTCCTTTGCGCTTGACGATAATCCCGTCATCCTCGCTCCATTTGGGGCTTTCGTTGGCCGGGTCGCGCCAAAGGATTTCAGGGTACAAATCCTTAAGCCCTTCGTTATTCTCAAACTCGCTTTTGATTTGGCGCAGGAACGCCTTTGCAATCGGCCGCGTGTGGCTGAAAAATCCGAACGTCAACTCCGGATCGTTAAGAATGTCCTGAATGGTCAGGGCAAACGTGATGATCGTGCTTTTATAGTGGCCGCGCGCCCATAGGTCCAAGCGCCCGTTAGGTTCCTCCTGAACCTCCCGGCAACGATCCAAAACCCATTGGCTGTTGGCGTCCTTCCGCTTCAACAGATAGACCAGGAGGAAAAACAGGTCGCGGCGCCCCCACTCCGCTATCCACGGCTGGGCGCTAGTCCCCGTCGCCTCCGCTTCCGCTATCAAGGAAGCTAAGGCTGGCCGGTAGTCCTCCACGCCCAAGTGGCGGGGCGGCTGGAATTTCGAGTTCGTGCTTGGTGACGTTGCCATATACGCGCCTATTCAGGCGCTCCGCGCGCCACTTGCGGGTTTCGATGCGGAGCCGGGCGCGGTTAACGCTTTCGCCGTCCACAACAACCTTGGGCTTACCGTCCTTGTCATAGGCGATGTAATAATCCTCATAGGCGTTGTCCGCGATAGCGACAATTTCCTCCGCTTCCACAATGGCTTGCTGTTCCCGCGCGCGCGCATATTTGGCCTGAAAACCGCCTTTCCAGCACAGTGGGATCCGAAGCTTGGAATTCACGTGACTTGAAGTCGCGG
>JADMIO010634442.1_pt1 | contig 47841 bp, 38 predicted proteins | sample 8958161 | NCBI WGS metagenome assembly JADMIO01 (sample SAMN16585339, study PRJNA669376) | soil metagenome | isolation source: Crop rotation soil | place: USA: Cullars Rotation, Alabama | collected 2011
GCCGCGACTTCAAGTCACGTGAATTCCAAGCTTCGGATCCCACTGTGCTGGAAAGGAGAAAAACGTCCCCGGTTGCCGAGATCGGACGCATTCGTAAAATAGGGATTGTTGACAAGGGTGCCGTCAATGAATTGCTTTGTTTCAGTTCCGGTTCCACCACGTACAAACAGCCCTTCCTTCTCTCCGATTTGTTGGGCACCGGGCAATGTTCTTACTGCTGATGTAATATCCGCATTGCCTCCTCCTACCGTAGCCACATCAAGTGATGTCAATACCGTAGCTGCTCTTTTTGTATCACCTGCTGCAAAGGAACCTGAAATCACGGTGACAGCTTTTAATTCACTTAATTCTTCCCGCAGGAAAATATCTATGGAAAGCGGTACTGTCGTGATCGTTACCTTTTGTTCAAATGGCTTATAGCCAATATTGCTGACGAGAAAGATAAAATCTCCTTTTTCAGAAGTAATAAACTTATAATTACCGGAAGAATCCGATATCGTTCCGTCATATGTTTCTTTAAGAGACACGCTGGCGCCAGGAACAGCGTGACCTTTATTATCCTTTACTTTGCCACTGATCGTGACCTGTGCATTGATTTTTATCATGGCGATTATCAATACCCCCAATGCCAACAACTTTTTGAAAAGATTTACCGTAAACATACTGACCGGCTCAATTATTTTGTCGTTAGCGAATATAAAGTAGTTTATAATATAAACCAAATTAAAAATAGAAAGACCGGATTTAGAAAAATCCGGTCGTGTTTATTGATACCCTAAAAATGTCAGATTAATTACCGATCCACGTTCACCTGGATGCCAGTGACGGATATAATCGGTGCGACAAGAAATAAAGAGTGCCTTCTTCCAACACGATCCATTCGAATCATGGCACGGGTTACATTTTATTCGTTGTCTTATTATACAGATTGCCTGGCCGGCGTAAGCCTCAGAAATCAGAAGCCCGGAAATTTGATTGCCGGTTAACGATGACGCTTAGTTTCTCTTATGAAAAATGGAAGATAGTGGCTTGCTGCTTATCGGGACTATAACGGGAATTTGTTCCATACGGTCGCTGCTCATAAAACACTTTTCAATCCAGTTGTTAAAAGGTAAAAATTCCAGGGCGACTAACTTTGCTATTGTGGTGGAGATTTGTTTCATCTGGACTAAAATTTTGTTTTCTTCAGGGTTATTTCGAATACCTGCACAAGATATACTGAGGTTTTTACTTATGCAAGTCCCCTGAGGTTTTTTCGCATAGCTTACCGTATTTTCTGCAGGTCTTATTTTTTAATACGTACGCTATCAATGGCTTAAGATCTAAAACATTTTTGAAATAATCTTATTCCGCTAGGGTGAATGACGAAAGGGCCATTAAACCGATTTATCACAATCGTAGTTTTCCGCCAGGTCATCGAAACCTTACCAGGGCCCGGGTATGGAACATAACGAAATAAAAGCCACACCAAAAAAAAGCAACCCGTTAGAGTTGCTTTGTAATAATGTACTTCAAACAATTTATGCCTTGTATTGAGGGATCAGTCCATTCGCCAATGCCACCATCTTCTTTAATCCATCTTCCGGAAGGTTCCCTTTTTTAAATTCAGCTAACACTTCCGGCAACTTGTTTTCCATTTCCATCAGGAAATGTTCTTCGAATTCTTTTACCTTTCTTACTGCCACATCCTTTATCATTCCGTTTGTACCCAGATAAATAATGGCGACCTGTTTCTCAACAGAAACCGGAGCATATTGCGGTTGCTTGAGGATCTCCACATTCCTGGAACCTTTATCCAGGACCAGTTTGGTTGAAGCATCCAGATCACCTCCAAATTTCGAGAAAGCTTCCAGCTCACGATAAAGGGCCTGGTCAAGTTTAAGAGTACCTGCCACCTTCTTCATCGATTTTATCTGTGCATTGCCACCCACCCGGCTTACCGAGATACCTACGTTAATGGCGGGTCGAATACCTGCGTTAAATAGATTCCCTTCCAAAAATATCTGCCCATCGGTAATGGAAATCACGTTTGTCGGGATATAAGCCGATACATCACCTGCCTGGGTCTCAATTATCGGCAAGGCGGTCAGTGAGCCTCCGCCTTTTATTAAGTGCCTGATAGATTCAGGACAATCATTCATGTTCTTCGCTACCGCGTCATTGCTGATCACTTTTGCTGCGCGCTCCAGCAGGCGACTGTGAAGATAAAATACATCGCCCGGATAGGCTTCGCGGCCGGGCGGGCGGCGTAATAACAATGAAACCTCACGGTAAGCCACAGCCTGTTTTGACAGGTCATCATAGATGATCAAAGCAGGTCTGCCGGTATCGCGGAAAAACTCTCCAATAGCGGCACCCGCAAAGGGAGCATAGAATTGTAGCGGCGCGGGATCAGCAGCGGAGGCCGCTACGATCACCGTATATTCCATCGCGCCTGCATCCTGCAAAGACTTCATTACGCCGGCTATAGTAGAGGCCTTTTGGCCTATCGCTACATATATACAATAAACAGGTTTACCCGCTGCAAAAAATTCCTTTTGATTGATGATCGTATCAATGGCAATGGCAGTTTTTCCGGTCTGCCGGTCACCAATGATCAGTTCACGCTGACCACGGCCAATCGGGATCATCGCATCAATTGCCTTAATCCCCGTTTGCAACGGCTCTTTTACAGGTTCCCGATATATCACCCCCGGGGCTTTTCGTTCCAGCGGCATTTCATAACGTTCACCAGTAATCGGACCCTTCCCATCAATAGGCTCTCCGAGCGTATTCACGACGCGTCCAACCATGCCCTCTCCGACCTTAATGGACGCGATCTGACCCGTGCGGCGGACTTTAGACCCTTCCTGAATGCCACCTGTTTCACCCATTAATACCACCCCCACATTATCCTCTTCAAGGTTGAGGGCGATTGCGCGGACACCGTTTTCAAATTCTACAAGCTCGCCGTAACGAACATTACCAAGTCCATATACGCGGGCAATACCATCTCCTACCTGCAACACAGAACCCACTTCTTCGAGATCAGCGCTGGCGTTAAAGTTGCTTAGCTGCTGACGCAGTATCGCACTTATTTCATCAGGTTTAATTTCTGCCATATTCGGGAAAGTTTATTGTTTTTGTTTTTAAGTTGTTTTAATCACTACCCTCGCCAACAGTTCTTATCTCACTTTATATATAAAGTCGTTATTCTCGAATTGTCTTGCAATTGATTTCAGGTCGTAAGCAACGCTTGCATCCAGGAGCTTATCACCAGACTGCAATACAAATCCACCAATCAGGTCTTCGTTAATCGCCGTTTCCATCTCTATATTCTGCATCGAACTTGTTTTGCGGATTTGCGACATGATCGCATTTTTCACTTCTTCCGTCACCGGCTTTGCCGTGGTAAGCTTTATCGTATGAATATCCTTATGTAATTTATACTGACTGATAAATGAAGTGATGATCTCCGGAAAATTACTTTCTCTTCCTTTATTGATCAATAATTTTGTAAACGCCCTTGTAAGTTCTCCGATTTTTCCAGCCGTAACTGCTTCACTGATCTTAATTTTTTTATCTGCATTTATTATGGGACTCCGCAAAAAATTTACATAGTCGCGATTTTTTTTTGTCAGCTGTTGCAACCATTGCATATCGGCATATACTTGTTCCAATTGATTTCTTTCTATCGAAAGATCAATCAGGGATTTTGCATATCTCGATGCGAGCCGTGGGTTGGGCATTCTATTAATTTAAAAATGTTTAATTAAGCTTTACATCCTTTACCATCGCCGAAATATGGGCTTCCTGCGCTTCCTTACCACTCAATTCTTTTCTCAGCACTTTTTCTGTTACTTCAATAACCAGTTTGCCAACCTGGTTTTTTACATCAGTAAGTGCCGCCATCTTTTGAGAATTGATGGCCGCCTGAGCCTCTATGATAATTTTATTGGCTTCTGTTTTTGCCTGCTCTTTTGCTTCATTAATGATCCGGTCTTTGGTTTCACGGGCTTCTTTCAGCAACTGGCCTCTTTCTTCACGGGCTTTGACAAGCAGTGCTTCGTTTTCACTTTTTAGTTGTGCCATCTCCGCCTTCACTCTTTCCGCAGTTGCGAGAGATTCAGAGATACTGTTTTCCCTGTCACGCAAACCCTTTACAATAGCAGGCCATGCCATTTTCTTTAACAGAAAAAAGACAATTAAGAACGCCAGAAGCGTCCATAACAATAATCCGAATTCCGGTGTAAGAAGTTTCATATACTCTTTTGAAAATTTGAAAATTAAACTGCATCCTCCGCCCTGCGCTTTGGATGCAGTAAGATTTTGGCTGGTATTATAAAACCATTGCCAGGAAGCCGACGATGATCGCAAACAGGGCAGCACCCTCTACAAGGGCCGCAGTCAGGATCATATTGGCACGAATGTCATTGGATGCTTCCGGTTGACGGGCAATGGCCTCTACAGCGCCTTTACCTATCTGGCCGATACCGATACCGGCACCGATCGCTGCCAGTCCGGCACCAATCGCGCCACCTGCATTCGCTGTCGCTTCCAGTAAAAACAAATTCAATAAATGCATAATTGCTCTTTTATATTGGTTGTTAAAAAACTAATTAGATCACAGCCGCATCTTCCTGATGATGTCCATCGTGATGTTCGCCTTCAAAAGCCTGGCCGATAAAAACAGCTGTCAGCATCGTAAAAATAAATGCCTGTAAAAAAGCGACCAGCACTTCAATAAGATAAATAAATACCGTGAATCCAATGGCCAGCGGCGATGCTCCCCAACCAGCTATGGGACTCAGCTGCCCGAAAATAAAAATCAGGGATATCAGGCAGATTATGATGATATGCCCTGCAACCATATTGGCAAAAAGACGTATGATAAGGGCAAATGGCTTAATAAAAACACTCAGGAACTCCACCGGCACCAGGATGAATTTTACACCTAAAGGAACACCCGGGGGATTAAAAATGTGGCCCCAGTAATGCTTGTTGGTGCTGAACATGATCACGACAAACGAGATCAGACCCAACATTGCTGTAAAAGCGATATTGCCTGTTACATTCGCTGTTCCCGGTATTAACCCAACCAGGTTGTTGATAAGGATAAAAAAGAAAACCGTTAATAAATAAGGCAGGTATTTGTCTGACTTGTGACCCAGGTTGGGTTTTGCGACCTCGTCCCTTACAAAAGTAATGACGGGCTCCAGAAGGCTTTGCGATCCCCTGGGCGCAGATGTCACTCCCACGCCGCCCTTATAACGTTTGGCAATCCGGATCATTACCCAGGTAAACAGGGTCAGGGCCAAAAGCATTTGTACTACGTTGCGGGTCAGGGATATGTCAAATATTTTGACAGAAGGATCATATTCACCCTGTTCATTCACCGCCACTACATCGCCAATATAATTCTTCGCGGGATCTAATTTCCATTCTTTGATCCTGTGTTCGGTAAGTATGGCATATCCGCCATAGGTTTTATGTCCATGTTCAAATCGGGAGGATGAGAAACTGGTCAGACCTCTCTGGGATGAATACAGAATGACAGGTAATGGAATTGTTACGGGATGATCTCCGATATCGAGGAAATGGAATTCATGAGCATTCAGAACGTGTCCAAAAATGACTTCGGAAGCATTAAAACCCTTCTTTTTTTCTGCACCATGTCCTTCTTCCTGGCCAGCTGCCGCAGAAGCGGGTTCATGCTTGTCTCCCTGGGCAGAAACTGCCTGAAAAAAAAGTGTCAAAAAGACGCTGAAAACCGCTACCAATATACGTTTGAAACCTCCGAACATCATGCTATTCTGAAATTTGCCGCAAAGATAAGGAGCGAAAAATCAAAACAATGATTTAAGCGTTGGAATTTGACGGAAAATGTGGAAGTGTGATCCCGCAAAAGGCGGGAGAAAATGTAAAGTCGTTTATAGTATAACCTTACTCTTCGTATGAGGAAAGAGCGCCTCCGCAATAGGCGGGTTCCAAAACTCCAATCCCGATAGCTATCGGGACCAAACTCCAAATCGCCCTCATATCTCATCCACCCTCACTCTTGCCGTATGCTTGGCAAATTGCATTTCATGAAGCTTCGCATAAAATCCGCCTTTTTGTAAAAGCTCGTCATGAGTGCCCATTTCCTTGACTTCCCCCTTATCGAGCACAATAATTTTATGGGCCTTACGGATGGTTGAAAGACGATGTGCAATGACGATCGATGTACGCCCCTTGATCAACGTTTCTATCGCGTGTTGTATCAGCATTTCACTTTCCGTATCCACCGACGACGTGGCTTCATCAAGAATAAGAATGGAAGGATCATAAAGCAAGGCTCTTATAAACGATATTAGTTGTCGCTGTCCGAGCGACAGCGTGGCACCCCTTTCCATAACATTATAGTCATACCCTCCCGGTAACTCCATAATGAAATCGTGCATATCGATGAGCCTGGCGGCTTCTATCACTTTATCCCTCGAAATACCCGGGTTTCGCAGTGTGATATTTTCAATTACGGTTCCTGAAAAAAGAAACACGTCCTGCAACACCACGCCGATATTTTTCCGGAGTATTCCAATATTGTAGTTTTCAATGTCAATGTTATCCACCTCTATGGTGCCTTTTTGTATATGATAAAGGCGATTCAACAAACTGATGATCGTGGTCTTGCCGCTGCCCGTGTGGCCTACGATCGCGATTGTTTCGCCGGGATTGACGGAAAACGAAACATTTTTGAGCACGAAGTTGTCACCACTATACGCAAACCATACTTTATCGAAAATGATACCTCCCTTTATAATGGCAGGTTTTACTTCCTGTCCGTTCTTGGAAAATTGCGGAGTCGTATCGGGATTATCGAGGACCTTAAATACCCGCTCACTCGCAATCATGCCCATTTGCAACACATTGAATTTATCGGCTATCACCCGTAGAGGTCGAAAAAGCAAATTCAAATACAGGTAAAATGACGTGATCTTACCCGTCAGGTCCCTGGATTCATTCACCGAAAGATTCAATGTTACTTTCGCCACCCACCATACCAGCAAGGCGGTGGAAACAGCCAGTATAATTTCAACCAGGGGAAAAAATACCGAATAAGCAAAAATGGCATTGATATTCGCATTCCGGTGTTCCCGGTTGATCTTTTTGAATTTCTCGAACTCCCGGTCTTCAGCAGCAAAGGTCTGTACAATCTGCATCCCGGTAATGTGTTCCTGTACAAAAGCGTTCAAGCCCGCTACGGCATTACGTACACGGATAAACGATTTATTGACACTTTCTTTAAAAAAATAAGTGGCAATGATCAATATTGGGAACGGTGCCAGGCATATAAGCGTCAACCTCCAATCGACATAAACCATCACAAATAGTATGGACACGATGGAAAGCAAATCAGCAATAATAGGTATCAATCCGTCTGAAAAAATATCATTGATCGCTTCAATGTCATTAATGGTTCGCGTAGTAAGCGTACCGATAGGAGTTTTATCAAATTGTGAAAGGTTAAGACCGAGTATCTTCTTATAAACAGAAACCCGCAAGTCCTTAACCACGGTTTGTCCCAGCCAGGAAGTGATGTAAGAAAAAAAGAATCGAAATCCGGTCTCAACCAATAATAAAGCCACCTGAATAACGGTGATCCAGATAACCATATCTACCAGCGTTCCGGCAATATACCGGGTAACCGTAAGCTGAATGAGGTAGGGACGTACGGGAGTTACAATTGCCAGTGCAATTGCTAAAACAATTGACCAGTAAAACTTCCCTTTATACGGCGAAACAAAACTAAAGACCCGTCGTAAAAGACTTATATCGAATATTTTCTTTCTCGTCGTAGTTGCCAAACTCTTATTATTCTGCAAAAATTAAAAAACAAATTTAGAGCGAAGTAGTTCTCCGTTGCTGCCACTTGTAAAACTTATTAATTGCCGTCGCTCCCCATGGCGATCTTATAGGCCTTGATAAACAAGGCGCCGAGATTTTTATACGGAGGTATATAGTCATCGAATTTTTCCCTGGACGCCCCGGAGAATTGCCGGCTCAATTCCTTCCACATCGGCAGCCAATCCACGTTCCGACCCGATCGCAGTGTGTTATTAATCGCCTGTAAAATCGGTTCATTGACAGTTTTGGTACCGACCTGTTTGGATGAAATAATGTGGGCATCCGGACTGATACTTAATACTTCGTTAAGATTATTGTAACCTCCGCAGGACCCAAGGATCACGATCCTTGCGGAAGGTTGGATCTGCGCCATGGAATATTTTACGTGAAAGCTATGCCCCCGATGGATAAAAATGGTGGGCTTTAGTTTTCGTGATTCGAGGTAAGCCCCCAATTTAGCCTGGGCCCTGGCATCCGGATCGTCATTTCCGAATAAAGGCTTATTGGCGAATATCCATACCGGTTTGCCGGTAGCCGAGCGGATCCAAACCCAGTCCGGGTTATTGTCGGTTACTATCCAATCCGTCTTTGACCTGAACATAGCCATGAAATTGGCATAGGAATTTTGTCCGTCTTTATCCTCATCTCCATAAAAAAATACCTGCTGTATAACGCGGCCGCTATCATCCGCCAGCGAATTATAGTCAACATTGTAAATTGGCGGGATTCCAAATTCTTTGGACAGATCGATATTCTTCGTGGTATCAGCAGATAGAAAAAGCTGATGGAGCAAATTATAAATAACAGTGCCTCTTTTATTGTTCTGGCCAAGGTTGCGCTGATAATTATATTTCACATTCGCCAGCATTTCGTCTGCAACATTTTTGTTTGTTTCCGTCAGGCTCGCATAGGAATCGGCAACATCGACACCGTCTTCGAGGCCCTTTGATTTTTCCAGGTTGCCCACGAATGCCTGCATCAGTTTTTTTGCATCCCCGGGATTCGGGAAAGCAGCCAGAAAGTTGCCAAGTGTATTATATGCCGCACACATCTTCACAAACTTTCTGTATTTGTCAAAATTCAACCGCATCAATAATGAATCTGCGCGTTGATTGCACCGGGCCATTATCAGCGGATACACACCGCTCACAAAGCTCGACGTATATATTATGCCGTCGGTTGAAACAGCCAGATAGTATAGTTCTTCGGCGGTTAGTCCCTGCAATATCCGGAACCGGATAGCAGGATTTGGCACTTCATGCAGGCCATTAATGGTATTTACAAATACCTCTTCGGCTTTTCGGGCAAGCATTGCCGATAGTGCCGCGGTCCCGTTTACGCTATCATGGTTGATCAGTGCTCTTTTTACATAATCCAGATGCGTTTTTACCAGCAGCTTGTAATACCGGATGGAGTCGTTTTTCGAGGCATCCACCTCGGCAAAAGACATCTGTCCCTTAACAATATTGTCCAAAAACGGAAAGTATAACCGGCCGCTGGTGCTGGTAGCCATTCTCGAGATCGTACTGACCAATGGGTCGTTCACTTTCCGTATGGCATAGCCCAACCTGTTACCTGCGGCTGCATAATCATATAGCTGGCCGGGATTGATATATGCGGCTACTTTGATCAGGCTATCTGCAAAGGGATAATTTGAATCTTCATACAACCTCGGCAGGATCTTGTCGGGGTTGAGGGCGCAATATTTTCGAAACACGTTGTACTTACTGATCTGGTAACCGGGATTCTTATCAAAAATGCCGGCACCTAAAAGGGCGAGTCCGGCATCATAGGGCAGATTGTCTATCGTACTTTCAATGCTCTCACCAGCAATGTCTTTTTGCATGCATTTTTCATAGTTGCTGATAATAATCGGGAAGGAGGCCGGATTGATCGTCTTGTTACGCCAGTTTGCATTGAAAAACCGGAGCATATTTTCAAGCCCTTTTAAATACTGCACCTTGCGCCGGTGATCCAGCAGCGTATCTTTCTCTATTTTATATTGTATTCTATCTACTTTGTTTACAACGGAATAGGTAATTATGAAATTGATTTCATCGTTAGTAGATGTAACAAAACCACTATCAACCCTGCCATCGGAGGCCAAAATATTTTTTTGCTCGCGGTCAATGGCCTCATGATTTATTAAACGGCGAAACTCAGGCTGAAAATTTTTATAGTCCTTTATGGTGTCCTGATGTGATGGTGTCTGTGAAAATGATAAACCGGCAGCAATTAGAAGCGGTACTGTAAGGAAATATCTGAAAGTCGAAATCATAAGGATCATCCACAAAGTTAACAAGAGGTACTGAATTACCCATTCAGGGCAAAATGACCACTGCGATGACGTAAATAAGTTCCAAAAAGTTGAATATTTTCATGAAATTACTTCAAAACCTAATGATATTAATTTTTCATTAAGTCTGTGTTACCAAAAACCGATATACCTGCATACCGTGCATTTTCATGTACGTTTGCGCAAATATTTTTCCAAAAATGGAAACCAAGTCAAGAAAAGTGTTGATAGCAGACGATGAACCGGATATTCTGGAGATATTAAAGTATAATCTTTCCAGAGAAGGGTATCAGGTTATTACCGCCAAGGACGGCGACGAGGCGCTGGATAAAGCAAAACTTACGCACCCGGACCTGGTAGTGCTGGACATCATGATGCCCAGGAAAACGGGTGTCGAAGTCTGTGAAATTATGAGAGCCCAGCCAATCTTTAAAGATACCCTGATCATTTTTCTTACGGCTTTGAGCGATGAAGGCACCCAGATAAAAGGGTTAGAGACTGGTGCCGATGATTATGTCAGTAAACCGATCAGCCCAAAGGTATTTTTAAGCCGGGTGAATGCTTTATTCCGCAGGGTCAACAAGACAGACAGCAAGATCATTACCATTAATAACCTAAGCATTGACCCCGAACGTTTTGAAGTGCTCGTAGATGGTAAAAATATCCCGCTGGCTAAAAAAGAATTTGAACTCCTCTATCTCCTTGCCGCAAAACCGGGCCGGGTTTTTCTTCGTAATGAGATCATGAGCCAGGTATGGGGAAATGACGTGATAGTCGGAGATAGGACCATTGACGTCCATATTCGCAAGATCCGCCAGAAACTGGGTATTGATTGCGTTACTACCGTGAAAGGCGTGGGTTATAAATTTGAACTGTAAGTCTGGAAGGATCTCATATGGATCAGCCTTCGAGTTTGTAGATTTGTATTTATCATGTTCGATACAAAAAATCTTTCGCCGCGTCAGATTTCCTTGCTGACCGCACTAATTTTATCCGTTCCCATTAGTATTTTCCTGGGGTGGGATCAAAAAAGCTGGCTGGTAGCCCTTATCAGTTTAGCTGTGATCTTCCTGGGGTCCTATCTTCTTATACTTTTTATGCTCGAGCGTTTTATTTACAGAAAAATAAAACTCGTCTATAAATTCATTTATCAAACCAAAGCCAGTAAAAAAGAAGAAATCTATTACAAATATCTTCTCCCTAAAAAGAGTCTTGATGAGGTCAGGGAAGAAGTAGAAGCCTGGGCTGAGGAAAACAAACAGGAGATCGAATTGCTTCGGAAAAATGAACAGTTTCGCAAGGAATTCCTGCAAAATCTTTCCCATGAATTTAAGACACCGATTTTTGCGATCCAGGGTTATATAGAAACCCTTCTACAGGGAGCAATGGAAAACCCGGATGTGAATAAGAGATTCCTGGAAAAAACTTCGAAGAATGTCGAACGTCTTGTAAATCTTACCAGCGACCTGGATGAAATTTCGAAACTGGAACGTGGGGAACTCGTTATTTACAAGCAGAACTTTATTATACAGGAGTTGATCCGCGAAGCTTTCGAATCGCTTTCGTTCAAAGCCGAACCTCATAGAATAAAGTATAATGTAAAAAAGGGCTGCGAAGCGCCGCTCACCGTATTTGCCGACAAGGAAAAGATACGGCAGGTGATAGTAAACCTGCTTGAAAACTCAATTAAGTACGGCAAGGAAAACGGTAGCATCACCGCCAGCATGTACAAGACCGATGGTAAACATATACTGGTTGAAATAAGCGATGACGGGATCGGAATAACAGAAAAGAATATTCCCCGCATTTTCGAGCGGTTTTACCGTACGGATGAAGGCCGTAGCCGCGATTTAACCGGCAGCGGTCTGGGTCTTGCTATTTGCAAACACATCATTGAGGCGCATGGTCAAACGATTCATGTTCGTAGCAAGGAGGGAGTCGGCACCACCATTGGATTTACACTCGAATCAAGAAGAGACTAAAAGCAAATGTAAGAATTTGAAAATGTGAGAATGTGAGAATGATCCAACATCCAATCCCGATAGCTATCGGGACCAACATCCAGTATCCAGCATCAAGCATCAAGTATCCAGAATCCAGTATCCAGTACCTAGTCATTTACATAGTATCCAGCATCAACTATCTTCTCTATAAGTTAATGACCACTTTTTTTAGTATTTATTCTTGATGAAGCAGCTTCCTTTTGTTGATCTTTTTGTCATCGCAATTTACATGCTTGCCATGGTGCTAACAGGTCTATGGTTTTCCGGGAAAAGCAAAGATGCTGACCAGTTCACCAAAGCGTCGGGCAATATTCCGGGATGGGCCATCGGTCTGTCTATTTATGCCACATTTTTAAGCAGTAATACTTTTTTAGGCGTCCCGGGTAAAGCCTTTGGCAGTAACTGGAATGCATTTGTATTTAGTCTGTCAATGCCATTGGCGGCGTGGGTATCCGCCAAATATTTTATCCCATTCTACAGGCAATCCGGCGAAATCTCTGCCTACACCCACCTGGAGCATCGCTTTGGTGCATGGGCTCGCACCTATGCCGTTATATGTTTCCTTCTTACACAGTTAGCCAGGATGGGTTCCGTATTTTTTGGCATCGCACTCAGTCTCCAGGCATTAACCGGGTTCTCTATGGCGATGATCATGATTGCCATGGGCATCATTATCATTATCTATACCGTTTTAGGAGGTATTGAAGCGGTAATCTGGACGGAGGTCGTTCAGGCTATAATAAAAACACTGGGAGCCGTGCTGATCCTATACCTTGTTATTTCCAAAATGCCCGGAGGGTTGAGTCAAATCATCGCGATAGGAAAAGCCGATAATAAATTCAGTTTGGGTAGTTTCGGCCTGGATTTCACTTCATCTACTTTCTGGGTGATATTATTGTATGGCTTCTTTATCAATCTTACCAATTTCGGCATTGATCAAACTTATGTGCAGCGTTATCATGCTACTACTTCACAAAAAGCGGCGGCAAAATCACTGTGGATTTGCGTTAAATTATATATTCCCGCTTCCCTGTTATTCTTTATAATCGGTTCCTGCCTGTACGCCTTCTACCAGGTACACCCGGAATTGACGGAAGGAATTAAATTAAAGGCAGCTGCCGAACGTTTATCAGCCGGTGCATCAGCCGAACAAATCGCTAAACTCGCTGCCACGCTGAAACCCTCCGATTATGGTGACAAGGTGATGCCCCATTTTATGGTAACGAGTATCCCGACGGGGCTGGTAGGATTAATTGTTTCGGCGATACTTTCGGCTGCGATGAGCACCATAAGTTCCGGCATGAATGCCAGCGCCACCGTATTTACAGAAGATATATACAAAAGGTATATCAATAAGAATATTACCGGTAAACAAACTCTTCGCCTTCTCTATATCAGCACATTTGCATTTGGCGTATTGGGCATTTTTACGGGAATTGCAATGATTGGCGTTAAAAGTATACTGGATATTTGGTGGCAATTATCGGGAATACTGGCCACCGGCATGCTGGGCTTATTCCTATTGGGAATTATCAGCAAGCGGACAAAAAATGTGGAAGCGTTTATAGCGACTATCATCGGCGTCCTGGTGATCTTGTGGATGACATTTCCCGCTATCATACCTCAAAAATTTTCGGTATTGAGAAGCTCTTTAAATACAAATATGATCATCGTGGCAGGAACATTGGCGATCTTTTTATCAGGTATTATAATCAGCAGATTAATAAACAGGCGGCAGCCGGCCTAATGATATAGCGGCAAGCATTATGCGAATTGTAAGAAAAAACACAACATCCGGCTGCCTTCTTTTTATCATGGCAAGGTTTATGCTTCTCCTGTTTACTTCTGCCATTAACGCGCAGGCGCCACAAGCGAACGATAAAAAGAACAATGATCCCCTTCTGTTATCGCCAAAGGAACGACAATTGACTTTTGATACCGGTGGTCATCTGTTAAACAGTACTCAGTGCTTTTCGAAGGACGACAGCTGGATCGCTTATGATGGCCGGAATCTTGAAACACCCATTCCCGCCAACAGCGAAATAAGGATCGTGAACACCCGGAGCAAAACCATAAAAATACTTTATCAAACTCCGCATCCATCGGCGTACGGCCCCGGAGTCGGCGCCGCAGCATTCAGCCCCGTGGAGAACAACGTAATATTTATACAGGGTATTCGCAACTGTGATAAAACAAATCCTTACAGCTTTTCACGACGCACCGGAGTATGCGTATCAATTGATACCCCGGGCAAGATTGAATTCCTGGATGCGAGAAACATAGTTCCGCCATTCACACCCGGCGCCTTACGGGGTGGCACACACGCATATTCCTGGAGCGGGGATGGCCAATGGATCAGTTTTACTTATAATGATTTCATTATGGAGCAGGTATCAAAAAAAGACAGTTCCGTTGGTGACCTTCGGGTAGTGGCTGTTATGAACACCAGTCACTCCGTTGTCGTTCCTGATACTTCCAACCAAGAAAATAATAACGGGTCGATGTTCTCCGTAGTTGTCACAAAGGTCACTGACCACCCTAAATGGGGCAGCGATGATATCGATAAGGCATTTGACGAAGGTTGGATAGGATCTCATGGTTACCAGAAAAAAGATGGAAGCTGGCAACATAGAGCCATTGCATTCCAGGGTAATGTCAAAGATGCTCAGGGAAAAACAAAAACCGAGGTATTTGTAGCCGATCTTCCGGATAATATAACACAGGCTTTAACGGGCTGTCCATTGGAGGGTACCGAAACCACCCGACCCTGTCCTCCTGCCGGCGTGCGGCAACGCCGGATTACATTTTTGGAAAAGGGTATAGAGGGTCCCCGTTATTGGCTGCGATCAACAGTTGATGGTAAATGGATCGGTTTTCTGGCTGCCGATAACAAAGAAATCATTCAGCTATTCCTTGTTTCTCCGAACGGTGGAACTTACAGGCAGCTTACATTCAATAACCAATCCGTTGAAGGACCCTTCAATTTTAGTCCCGATGGACGACAAGTGGCCTATATCGCAGACAGCAGCGTATTCATTACTTTCCTGGATAACGGGCGCACACAACGAGTTACTCCGAAGTCTACCGGCAACGGTCGGCCCATCGGCGCCGTTATATGGAGTAACAACGGCAAAAAACTTGCTTATAACCGCTATCTGAAAGAAAAGTCCGGCAAAAGTTACCTGCAGATCTTCACATTAGCGCTATGAGATCCAGTCAGCACAGTACCGAAAACATTTATCTTTTTTATTGAGTAAATTAGTGGCTTCAAAGGATAGCCTGCAAGGAGGGCTTTCCGGCCAAAATAGTTCATAACTCATTTGCAAAAACAGACCCATGAGCGTTGCTGAAAAAAAGTTCGTTCCGGTAATGATTACGCCTTTTAATCTGAAGGCGAAAGTTGATTTTGATGCTGTTTCCAGGCTCGTTGATTTTTACCTGGCGGCAGGAGTTAAAGGTTTTTTTGCCAACTGCCTCAGCAGTGAAATGTATAGCATCAGCGAAGATGAAAGACTTGAGCTGACTTCCTATATCGTGAGGTATGTAAATGGACGCGTACCGGTTGTAGCAACCGGATCTTTTGGTCTAACCATAGAGGACAAGGCTGAATTCAGCAAGAAAATTTATGATACGGGGATCAGTGCGGTAATTTTAATAACGGGCCACTACGCAAATGTGGATGATAGTGATGAAGTACTGGTACGCAATTTTGAAAAAATGTTTCGGCTTACAGGATCCATGCCGCTGGGTCTATATGAATGCCCCGCGCCATATAAGCGAATCATTACGGCGGACGTCTTCAGAACTTTAATTGCTTCTGATCGCCTGGTATACCACAAGGACACGTCTATCGAACTCGGAAAAGTAAAAGAGAAGATTGAAATTGCTAAAGACAGTCATCTTGAATTTTATGACGCGCATACGCCAAATGCAATGTATTCGCTGCAATTGGGCGCGCGGGGAATGTCTTCCATATCCGGTAATTTTTATCCCGAGATCCTCGTTTGGATGTGCGCTAATGCGACAAATCCGGATAAACGCAAACAGGTAGAATGGTTACAGGCAGAATTAACAAGAGTGGACCCATTAATTCATCAGGCATATCCGATGAGTGCAAAATATTTCTTACAAAAAAGGGGGCTGCCGGTCCGTACGATCAGCAGAACTCACGCACTCGAATTAACTCCCCGGGAAAAGCAAACGTTGGACGAGATTCACAGAAGCTTTCTTCAATGGTGTGACGAACTAAATATTAAACCTGTTAACATCGAAGATCTCCTTTTATCAACTACCCATTTGGATCCGGCGATCTGAACAGGACTTCCCCTTATTTTGCAGGTTATGGTTTTACCGGGCAATCCCAACTATTCTTTTTACCAAAGGAATATATTACTCCCAGTGAATGACTATAATAATGATCGTTTTTGGAAGGGTTGGCTGAATAACTGAATCCATCGAGATAGTCGGTTGTCGTAAAGCGGTATGAAGATTCGCCAATCAGGGAAAATTTTTGCGTAAGCGCATAACGTAAACCAATACCTGCCGGTAATACAAGGTTTCCGTGGCGATTAGATGCCGCTGCATCCGCTACCAGCCCTGCCGGTACATTTGATTCCGCCGTAAAAACTGCTGTGTTCATGTTACTCCAGTCCCGGTGGACATCAATATAGGAGTATCCAATGCCGGCGAATATATAAGGAGATAAACTTTTTGCCGGCCTGGTATAATTTCTTCCCAATATATCCCATACCAACTGGGCGGAAAGTTCATACACCGGCGAACTGAACTTGAAATTACGTTCCTGACGCCAGGCAGGACTGGAATACCTGGAATCGTCTCCATTTATACTACCGGCATCAAAATTTAGCCGCGCTGAAAATGACCTGCTTAACAGGCGGCTTGCAAACAGACCGAATTGTGGCCGGGGTGTTTTATATGATCCTGCATCGGAAGGTGCCAGATCACCCTGATAAATAAAGGCACCCGCCTTTACACCGAGTTCATATTTTGAAACACTGATTTGTGCGGCAAGGGGTAGACAGCCAATAGTAAATAATACGAATACACTTATCCGGGCACGTGATAGTACGATCATTCAATTGCTTTTAAATTCCTCAATAAAAGTTCAGCGTAGAATTAATGCTCTATCCTTCGTATTTATAAATGCCCGTTAATCAGAAAAAGAAAGTCCGTTGTTAGTAGAATGATATATTGAGCCGTTTATTGTGCAGAAATTTTTTTTTATCATTCCGTTATAAAAAAATAGCGGGCTTCCGGGATATTTTAAGATTTTTTTTACAATTGTTGAGAAGCCTCGTTTCCGTAATGCTTAACTATTACTTCATATAATAGTCATATATCCTTAATGCAGGGTTGTTGTATGTGTAAACTATGTTTATAACCTTTGCAAAACCCTTCCCCAATGGAAAAAAGACCTGTTGATGTAGCGGTGATATCTGATCTTCATCTTGGTACTTACGGTTGCAGGGCCAATGAACTGGTTACCTATCTAAAAAGCATCAGCCCGCAGATGCTGGTATTAAATGGCGACGTTATTGATGCATGGCAATTCAGCAAACACTACTTTCCGCCGGCTCATATGAACGTGATCAAAGAAATTTTTCAACTTCTTTCAGGCGGCACCCGCGTTATTTATATTACCGGGAATCATGACGAAGTATTACGTCGGTATACCGATCTGCAATTGGGTAATCTACAGCTAACTGACAAACTGGTCATTGAGATCGATCATAAAATGACATGGATATTTCATGGCGATGTATTTGACAATACAACCCGGGGAAGCGCAAAATTTTGGGCTAAAATGGGCAGCAACGGATATGCCATGCTGCTCGGTTTTAATCGCTTTATCAATCGCTGCATGAAGTTGATCGGCCGGGAACCGGTATCTCTTTCGAAGACTGTCATGCACCAGGTAAATAAATCCATAATCAAAATCAATGAATTTGAAACGATGATTGCAGAACTGGCCGTTGAAAAAAAATACGACTATGTGATCTGCGGTCACATTCACCAGCCTCAAAAAAGAAGGATCCATACCGATAAGGGCACCGTGATGTACCTGAATTCCGGCGACTGGGTCGAACATCTAACCGCCCTGGAATATTATAACAACGATTGGCACAGCTATCAATACGATGCCACCGTCATGAAAACTATCAGTACGAAGGAGTCGAAAACCCGGACGGACGTTGTAACAAACGAAATCGCATTTTACCTTCATTCACTCGGTATACAATAGACCCAGTCTCTTTTCGAGACCATAAATGAATTAATATGAAAATCTTCTATGCAATTCAGGCTACAGGTAACGGACATATCAGCAGGGCGATGGAACTCTTGCCGCATCTTCAACAGTACGGCAAAGTCGATATCCTGCTAAGTGGCGCCAACAGTAATCTCGCCCTGGAGGCCCCGGTTAAATATCGCAGCAATGGCCTAAGTCTCTTTTACAATTGCAATGGAGGTCTTGACTATTGGAAAATCGTTAAAGAAATGCACCTGCTCCGCTTAAGAAAAGAGATACAGGATCTGCCGGTAGAGAAATATGACCTGGTAATTAACGACTTTGATTATCTAACCGCCGCCGCCTGTGCAAAAAAGAAAATACCATCGATAAATTATGGGCACCAGGCCAGTTTCCAGTCGGCGCATACCCCCAGGCCGGAAAAACGCAGTGCAGCCGGGGAGTGGGTGCTGAAAAATTATGCAAAAGCTACACATTATGTAGGTCTTCATTTTGACCAGTACGACCATTTCATATTTAACCCCGTGGTGAAGAAAGAAATCCTGCCGGTGGCACCCTCCGATAAAAAGTATATCACGGTTTACCTTCCTTCCTATTGCGAACCGCAATTAAAAGACATTTTTAGTACGCTGACCGAATATCGATTTCAGATTTTTACAAAAGAAATCCGCCAACCAAAAACGGAAGGCAATATTCGTTTCTTCCCGGTTGACAAAAAGATGTTTAATGAAAGCCTTATTCACTGCACCGGCATTATTACCGGCGGTGGTTTCGAGACGCCGGCCGAAGCAATTCACCTTGGCAAGAAGATCATGAGCATTCCAATTAAAGGACAGTATGAACAGGCTTGTAATAGTGCCGCGTTAAAAAAAATGGGCATCGTTTGTAAACAGACCATTACCGGCGATTTTAAAAGTGAATTTTACCAGTGGCTGGCGGAGGCTCCTGTCGTCCAGCTCGACTACAGTAAAAGCGTTGAACAATCACTTACCTATCTTTTCCAGCTTCACAATAAGATATCCGTCGAAGGCTTCCCGTTGCAAACTGAAGCTTTCGAGCTACCTTAATTCCACACTTGTAGATAAAAAAAAACCAGCCATTCGTTTAGAAAAACAATGAGCTGGTAACTGCATGAGAAATCTACTTTACCCAAAAATTCTTTGGGAATGACAATTGCTGCGAACGTATTTTTATAAGAACTGCCTGCAAATTGCAGCTTGTATGTTACCGGCAGCTTAGAAGAAGGTTACGTTAGTATTAAATTGATACTTCGGGATACCGGGTATTGGTCCCGATAGCTATCGGGATTGGATGTTGGATATTGGATTCGCTTTTAAAGCGCAGACGGTTTTCATTTTCACATCCGATAGCTATCGGATTCCCACATTTTCACATTTCCACATTATTTTCAGTAACTTGTATAAGCATTTTGCCTGTGAAAATCAAATTTTTCATATTAATTCTAATCGTTAGTGCCGCAGGCATTAAAAAGGTATACTCACAACCGAACGACCCCGTTATAAAGTTTAATTTCTGCGATCAGCCTGTTGAATTCAGTTTTGACCGCCAAAATTTTATCGATTTTACTGCCCCACTAAGCAACGATTCCATACGATCCTTTTATGACAAACTCAGTCAAACGAATTACCAGCCTGTCATAAATGCCATCCTATCCTACCGGGATAAATACAAGCTCAGTGACTGGTTATTCTATCAGCTTGTACGGAGAACCGCAGAGCACCTCAGCCCAAAAGCTGCGAACTATAACCGCTATACTCTTTATAAATGGTTTTTACTTGCAAGATCAGGATACGATGCCACGTTGAGTATTTCCGGTGATAAGCTGCTTTTTTACGTTCAGAGCAACGACAGCATTTACAATATACCCTGCCATTTCAAAGAAGGGAAACAATATGTCTGCCTTAATTACCATGATTACGGCACGATTGATTTCGACAAAAACAAATTCACCGAGGTAACGGTCACCATACCGGAGGCAAAAAATAGCTTTTCCTATAAAATCTCCCATCTTCCGGATTTTAAGCCGGCTGATTATGAAGTAAAGAGCCTTCAGTTCTTTGTAGACCAAAACGAATATGAGTTCAAAATAAAATTGAACCCTGAAATAAAAACGATGTTTGCTAATTATCCTGTGGTAGACTATGAGTCCTATTTTAATATCCCCCTCAGTAACGAAACCTATACTTCGCTGATTCCGCTGATCAGGAAAAACATAAAAGGAATGAATATACGGACTGGCGTAGATTACCTGATGCGTTTTACACGGTATGCCTTCCTTTTCGAACCCGATTCAGTAAATTTCGGAAAAGAGAAAAGGTTATCCCCTGAACAAACATTAATGTACGATTATAGTGATTGTGAAGACAGGGCCGCACTATTTTTTTACCTGGTCAGGGAGATCTATGATTTACCGATGATCGTGTTGTCTTATCCGAAACACATAACGATTGCTATCAAATTTGATAAACCGGTAGGCACTCCTGTTTACTATAAAGGAATCCCATACTCAATCTGTGAAGCGACACCGCAAAAAGAAGACCTTCATCTGGGTCAGGTTTCTTATGATTTAAAAAAGCAACCCTTTGAAGTAGTATACGCATACACACCCAGGAGAAAGAAAGAGAAAGAGAAAGAGTAAGAGTAAAAGAAAGGGTCCCAATAATAAAAAATGGGCTGGTACTTATAAAGTGCCAACCCATTTTTTATTGGGAAAGTGAATATTTAATTCTATCTATTTACCCCATACCGCCCAGCTGGCTGTCCAGTCTGTTGTTCCGTCAAATGCTCCTCTATAAGCTACCTTATCAAAGAATGCATCACCTAATGTGCCGAAGTCAAATAAAGCACCGGTCAGCACTGGCGAGCCTGCTGCAGGCTTAAGATTCGGTGCTGCATTATTAAACGGATCCGTCAACATGGCATCAGCTGTCGTTGCCATGATGGTAGATTTATACGTTACGGTCGTTAAATCGGTAATGGAAGTCAGGTCATAAGTAAGCGGTGTGCTTAGTGTCAATGGAGTTTGAACGTCTATGTCAGCTCCATAGGCTTTCAAGAAGCTGTTATAAAAACCACTAATGCCTCTCACATAATATTGAATTGTTGAATCCTCCTGCAAACGCAAACCGCCTTTTTGGCCACCCATTACAACCGAATTAGCCAGGATGAACTTGGCCCCTCTTCTCCAACGCATATTCCAACCATAGTCGGCAGAAGTTCCTGCAGCATTATTCGGACCTATAGCAGTGAAGTTTGAAAGAACCGGGAACGTGATCGGAGCTCTTGTTAACAGAAAGCCATTAGCAGGATTTACGTTATCCACTTCGAAATTGTTGGACACGTCGCCTGTGGTTCCCTTTGCATCTGTAAACGCAGGATCCTTTACCGATACGGCGAACTGAATCATTCCACGGTAGCCATCATCCATATCATAATCGTCATCTGCGCAATTGTAAGCGATAAGATGTTTGCAATTGACAGTGCCACCAAAAAACTCGAAGGCGTCATCCAGTCCTCTTACGACCTGAACATAATCAATTGAAGTACCATTACCTACCGCGTAAAGAGATAAACCATTCACTTCATCACCGGGGTTCACCGCTTTACCGGCGTATTCGATACGTACATATTTTAATGTACCCGAGTTGTCAGCATCATTGGAACCTCCAAACGCACTATAAGCAGCGTCAACACCCCCTTCTATTACAGAATGGTTCGCATTTCCCTTGGCCTGTCCCGCAATGATCACACCGCCAAGATCTCCCGGGCTGGGTGACGTTTCTGCAGAGGTAAATACGATCGGCTCAGTAGCCGTACCAACAGCCTGTATCTTGGCTCCGCGATAAATCACCAATACACCTGCTGAATCCTTGTTGGAAACTATTTTAGTACCGGCATCAATTGTCAACGTAATTCCAGAATTGACATATACGTATCCGCGCAAGCGATAGGTCTTATCTTTAGTCCAATGCTGATCAGATGAAATAATGCCCCTGATATCTGGGTTCTTATTTGTCGTAGTATCAACACTTCCACCACCACCAGGATCCGAAGTATTATCACTTTTCTTACAGGCAGTTCCCGCTACTATTAAGCCCAACAGAAACCATGACCAAACTTTTTTCATAATTGTTTTATTGTTTTATAAGGGCCGAAAGTATTACCGCAATCTTAACGAATTCTTACGTCGGTGTTACCAAATTGTTACTTACCGAAGTTGTAACGCAACGAAAGCGAAGCAGTCGTTCCGAATTTGTTTGAATTGATTATTTTGTCTTCAGAAGCTTTATAACTGATGTCAGAAGCATTTGGATCGTATTTATAATACCATTTATAGGGTTGTGCAAACAGATCACTCACAGTCAGTTTTACTTCCATTTTATTCCGCAGAATCTTTTTACTTACCTGGAAATCCACCACGTCTCTTGGTTGTTCAAAAATATTCAAAGCAGCACCATTCTGCGAACGGAAACGTAACCGCGGACCAATCCTGTTATAAAGAACATTCACGGAAAATGCATCGTTTGGCGCAGCATAATTCAAACCGCCATTGATCAGGTAAGGAGATTGTCCCTGTAAAGGGTTATTCACCGTTACGCCATTAAACTCAACCTTTCCTTTCATATAAGCTGCATTCGTGTAGAATGTAAGGCGTTCAAAGAACTTGCCATTGAAAAAGTCAAGTTTTTTGCGTACTTCTATCTCGGCTCCATATACAGTTGCGCGGTCGGCGTTGTCAAAAGACAGAATATCATTACCGAGATTGGTTTGTTCGATGGGATTGTCAAAGTATTTGTAAAACACACTGGCTGAAATTATTTCTCCGGCTTGCGGAAACCATTCATACCTTAAATCCGCATTGGTATTCTTGCTTCTCTTCAGATTGGGGTTACCTATAATTATGTAATTATTATCATAGTCATATACCCTGTAGTCTGCCAGTTCCCGGAATTCGGGCCTGTTGACAGCCTGAGAACCCGCCAACCGGATATTCGTCTTGTTATTTAATGCGTAAGTAAACAAGAGGGACGGCAGAATGTCTGTATTTTCATAGGTCTTTTTGCCTTTTCCTTTCACCGTTAATTCCTGTTTGTATTTTTCAGCCCGGGCACCCCAGGTCATTTTAAATTTATCGGAGAACTTATTATCCATCATCACATAACCGGCATTTAAAAGTGCGTTACCATCATAATCTGTAGAAGCCGTTTCTATGTTGGCAACAGTCAGGTTATACTGATCGATATTGGTAGAATTGAAAATAGTATTATAGGTTGTCGTTTTGGATTCCGGAATGGTAACTCCCGTGGACGACAATGTAGAATAACCCAGGGCGTCCACTTCCACCGATCTGTCCCGGTAATAATTCATGGTACCGAATTTCAGCTTCTGTGCCTGGCCCAACCAGTTAAATTGTTTGGTTATGTTCGCAGAGGCACCATATATATACTCACCAAGAAAAGAATAAATCCGACCTGCATTGCTGATTTCCGGCGAGTTCTCGGAATTAAGTTTTATGTAATAATTGCCATCAACACCCTGCGGGGAGCGGAATGTAAGGATGCGCTGATCCGGCTGATTCTTATAGGTGTACCCGAAGGAAGCATTCCAATCCGCATTCCAGCTATTGCCGATCTTGTGAACTCCTTCAAGAACGGAATTGATGAGACCTGTCCCAGACGCTTCACTGTTAGCACTCTTTATATAAAAAGGATCTGCTGATTGGTCAGTTTCGTAGTTAGCTCCCTTCCGTATGGCCGTTGTTTTTACGAAATTGTTATTGAACAGATTTTTCAACGATATTTTGCTCTTGCCATAGGAATATGTCATATTCAATAAAGCCGACAAATTATTCTTCTCATCATAATTGGTGGTCTGATAGTCGTATCGTTGCAGAGTCGTGATGTCATATTCCTGTCTTTCTCTTTCCGAAACAGTCCTGCCGTTACCATATCCAATTGAATAGATATAACCTAGTTTGTGACCTTTGCTAAGCAACGATGTGTTACCGCCGGTATACGATACACTTATAGACGGCAGGCTGACGTTGGCAGGCGTATATCCGTAGGTGTTAGGGAATAATTTTGTGACGGCTTTTTTAAAATTACCATCCTGTAAAATAAAGCCGTTCTTATGTCTGTAATAAGGACCCGGTATCAACCTCGAATCATCAAAAAAACCAACGGCATCCAACGATCCGTCAGGATATGACTTATAGAAATTCTTTCCGGTTGTGAGTGAGTTATAACTTACAGATAAAGAAAGCTCGCTGAGGTTTTTACCGGGATAATCTTTTGTAATGACCTTAATGGCACCACCCGAAAAATCACCCGGCAGATCCGGTGTGGCGGATTTATAAATCACCAGGTTATCAACGACTGATGACGGAATAATATCGAACGCAAATGCCTTCTTGTCCGCCTCTGTGCTTGGCAATACTGAATTGTTCAACATGGAGACATTATATCTCTCGCTTAATCCACGAATGATGACAAATTTGTTGTCCTGCACGGAAGCGCCGCTGACTCTCTTTAATACTTCGCCTGTGTTTTTATCGGGTGACTTCCTGATTACTTCAGCAGAGATCCCGTCAGAAATGGAGGAACTGTTTTTTTGTGCAGCATACAAAGAAGCCTGCGCCTCTTTTTTAACAGTGGTCTTTACTACCAGCCCTTCCAGTTGTTTAGTAGCCCGTTCCAGTGAAATAGTCAGGACCGGATTGTCCTTGTCCGTAATTTCGATATCCGTTAATTGTTTCGGATTGTATCCAACGCTGGTGATCGTAATAGAATATTTTTTATTTTTCTCCAGAGAAACAAAAAAGCCTCCTTCCACATCGGTATTTACACCTCTTCCTGAACTGTTCACAATGATCGAAGCACCGACGACCGGAGCACCGCTTTCCTTATCTGTTACTTTTCCAGATACTTTCATAGCGTCCTGGGCATTCAAAACAAATCCGGCCAAAAGTGCAATTATTACGACTAAGGGAGTCCTGACACGCATGGTATTATTTTGCGGCAAAGATGCCCGCAACAAGTTACTTGTATGTTACGCCAATGTTAAGCAATCGTGAACCCAATGTTACCTCAATGTTAAGCGGTTATGAACAGAGGTGCCGGAGGGCGGGATTTTCACTGATGACTGGTTCACAATAAATTAATAATGACATATCTCCCTACTTATTTCTAACTTTAATGTTACCTGGCCGTTAAATAACAATGATTTCAATATTAATTAATTATTAATTTTCCTATTTAGACCCAGGCACCACCGTGTAGCGATAACTTCGCTGCCATTAATAAAGATGTTATGGCCCTTAACTCCATTTTAAAGATTTTTTTGCCGAAAGACCGGGTATTTTTCGACTTGTTTGAAAACGTCGCAACCAATGTAGCATTGATCGCGCTGAAGCTGAAAGAAATGGTTTCAGAAACAGACTTTGATAAAAGGGCGACCATACTGGTTCAGATCGAGGATCTGGAGCACGTTAATGATGATCTTACACACCGCATTTTTACCGAGTTAGGACGAAATTTTATTACCCCGTTCGATCGCGAGGATATACACTATCTGGCTTCTGCGCTGGATGATATTGCCGATTATGTTTACGCCTCTGCGAAGAAGATAAATTTCTACCGGGTTAATCCGAATGATATCGGTATTAAAAAGTTGGCGGAAATGATTGAACAGGGAGCCTTGCATGTCAGTAAGGCCGTTATAGAGCTACGCAACATGAAAAACATGCGGCAGATAACCGAAGCTCTGGTAAAAATCAACAGCATGGAAAACCAGGCCGACGATATCTTTGATATGAGTATCGAACGACTATTCGCTACGGAACCCGATGCGAAAGAAGTAATTAAAAAAAGGGAGATCTATCAGGTTATGGAAATCGCCACTGATAAATGCGAAGATGCCGGTAATGTGATTGAATCTATTATTATTAAATATGCTTAATTGACTGAAAATCTGAGCTGTCTTAATTTGAAATCAGCTACCCCAGTTTTATTTTCCAATTTTCATGTTAATTCATTTCCAAATTAGTTTATGACCGCTTTTCTCATCACTATTATCGCACTCGCTTTAATATTTGACTATATAAATGGGTTTCATGATGCAGCCAATTCCATCGCGACGGTCGTATCCACCAAGGTCCTCACTCCTTTTCAGGCAGTATTATGGGCTGCATTGTTTAATTTTCTGGCCTTTTTTATATTCAAGGATCATGGAGTTGCTAATACTATTGCAAAGACGGTCAAGACTGATTTTATAACCCTGCCGGTTATTTTTTCGGGATTAATTGCGGCGATAGCCTGGAATTTGCTAACCTGGTGGTTTGGGATTCCATCTTCATCATCGCACACGCTGATCGGTGGTTTCGCCGGAGCTGCCATCGCACATGCAGGCACTTTTACGGCAATAGAGTCAGCGCCGGTACTAAAGACCGTGGCGTTTATTTTCCTGGCGCCGTTGGTAGGTTTGGTCGTGGCATTCATTATTTCTGTATGGTTTATTAATTCATTTCAAAAAGGATATGGCCCCAAGTTATTTTCATCGATTATTATACTGCTTGTTCTCCTATTTTTATATACGACACTCGAGCTTGATCCCGCCAATCTAAAATCTCACTATCATTCCTATTTTTTAAAGGTGCTTTTTTATTCGAAAAATTTCAAGTGGATATTATTGGCGATTATTTTGATAATCATGGCAGTCTTTTCATTGTTCCTGAGTAGTCTTAATTCGCATCGGGCCAATGCCTGGTTCAAAAGGTTGCAGTTGGTTTCTTCCGGAACTTTCAGCCTGGGGCACGGTGGTAATGACGCTCAGAAAGTGATGGGTATCATTACAGCAGCACTCATCTCCAGCGGCAATATCAAGAGTTTTGAAGACATGCCTCCATGGGTACCCCTGGCTTGTTATACTGCCATAGCATTCGGTACCATGAGCGGCGGATGGAAGATCATCAAAACCATGGGGACCCGTATCACCAAAGTGACTCCTTTTGAAGGCGTGGCAGCAGAAACAGCTGGCGCCATCACCTTATTTGTAACAGAAAACCTGAAAATTCCAGTAAGTACTACTCATACGATCACCGGTGCTATTATTGGCGTTGGCGCTACCAAACGCCTGTCGGCTGTACGGTGGGGTGTTACAGTTAATCTTCTTTGGGCCTGGATATTAACGATACCGGTAAGCGGTTTACTGGCTGCCGGCGTTTATAAAGTAGTAAGTCTTTTTCTTTGATTTTTTTTCCGCACTTTTGCCATAATTAATTTTCCAACGAATGGCAAAAATCTTAGTTACCGGTGGTTGCGGATATATTGGCGCCCATACAATTATAGACCTGATTGAAAACGGATTTGAAGTAATCTCGGTTGACGATAACTCGCGATCAAACTCCAGGATCCTTGAGGGGGTCGAACGAATTACCGGCAAAAAGATTAAAAACTATAAGGTCGACCTTTGTGACTTTGATGATACTTTTGCCATCTTTCAGGAAAATGAAGATATACTCGGTATAATTCATTTCGCGGCTTATAAGTCAGTAAACGAATCTGTTGAAAAACCGTTGCTCTATTTCGAGAACAATCTTAACTCGCTCATCAATATTTTAAAATGTACCCAGGAATTCAAAATTCCCTGGTTTGTTTTTTCCTCGTCCTGCACAGTTTATGGAAATCCTGATGAGATTCCGGTTACCGAACTGACACCTCCCAAACCTGCAGAATCTCCATATGGCTATACCAAACAGATGGGAGAACAGATCGTAAATGAATTTTCCAAAAGCTTCCCCACCCAATGTATTCTATTGCGCTATTTTAACCCGGTGGGTGCGCACCCTTCAGCGATCATAGGCGAATTGCCAATAGGCAGACCGCAAAACCTGGTGCCGGCGATCACACAAACGGCGATCGGTAAAATTCCAAAAATGATTGTTTACGGAGATGACTATGATACACGCGATGGTTCCTGCATGCGCGATTTTATACATGTCTCAGACATCGCAAGCGCACATACTTTATCCATCAAATATCTTGAAAGCGCTATAAGCAATGTTCGATGCCAGGTCTTTAACCTGGGTTCCGGAAACGGCGTTACCGTGCTGGAAGCAATCAGGGCTTTCGAGAAAGTGAGCGGCGTTAAATTAAATTATGAGATCGGACCCCGCAGACCGGGTGATGTTATAGCCATTTACGCCAATAACGATTTCGCAAGAAAAGTGCTTGGCTGGAATCCAGAATATACGCTGGATGAAATGATGGCAACAGCCTGGAAATGGGAACAACGGTTAAAAGCCGACGATACTATTTTTACCGGCAAGCCCAAAGAGCTAAACTAATAGCCAGGAATCATTTAAAAAGACTGTTGAAAAGGAAATGAGTTAGACATTTTTTAAACTCATTGTTTCTTACTTTTGCCCCTCAAATTCAATGTACATGCTAAAGGATATTCAGTCAACCGGAAATAAGGACACCAGAAGTGGTTTTGGGGATGGCATTGCAGAAGCGGCCAGAAAGAATTCAAATATAGTTGCACTTACGGCAGACCTTGGCGGTTCTCTCAAACTTCAACAGTTTATAAAAGAATTTCCGGAGCGTTTTGTACAATGCGGAATAGCAGAAGCAAATATGATCGGGATTGCAGCCGGTCTTACCATTGGTGGTAAAATACCTTATACAACAACATTTGCCAATTTTTCCACAGGCCGTGTCTATGATCAGATACGTCAAAGCGTAGCATATAGCGGTAAAAATGTGAAAATCTGTGCCTCCCATGCCGGCCTCACATTAGGCGAAGATGGAGCTACACACCAAATTCTTGAAGATATCGGATTGATGAAAATGCTTCCCGGTATGACGGTCATTGTTCCTTGCGATTATAATCAAACAAAGGCAGCAACGATGGCGATTGCAGATTATGAAGGACCCGTTTATTTGCGTTTCGGAAGACCTGTTTGGCCCATTTTTACAAAGACTGAAGATTTTGTCATTGGAAAGGCGCAAAAATTTTCTGAGGGAACCGATGTCTCGATTTTTGCATGTGGTCATATGGTATGGAATGCAATACAGGCAGGTTTGCAGCTGGAAGAAAAAGGGATAAGCGTGGAAGTGATCAACATTCATACGATTAAACCTCTCGACGAAAAAGCCATTATCGCCTCACTAAGTAAAACAAGATGTGCGGTAACGGTAGAGGAACATAACATTATCGGTGGTCTGGGTGATGCCGTTGCGCAGGTGGCAGCGAAGAACATCCCGACAGTTATGGAATATGTGGGTACAAAAGATACTTTCGGTGAAAGCGGTGTGCCAAAGGACCTGCTCAAAAAATACGGTCTTGACGTGCCTGATATTGTAGCGGCTGCCGAGAAGGTGATCAAGCGAAAAAATCAATAGCAAATTTTTTATAAGTTTTTGGCAGGTTCGGTCATAAATCGGGCCTGCTTTTCTATTTTTATTATCGATTATATAATGAACCTGGCAATTATCCGTTTTACAGGTGCAAAACCACAACATGCAATTGGCAGTAAGTACTGATAATGAACTCTTAATACAATTTCGAGACCCGGTAACAAGGGAGAAGGCTTTCACGGCCATTCTTAAGAAATACCAGGAAAAGCTCTATTGGCATGTTCGGCGAATGGTAATAGGTCATGATGACGCCAATGACGTACTCCAAAATGTCTTCATCAGGGTATGGAACGGCCTCGAAAATTTCCGTGAAGACAGTCAATTATATACCTGGCTTTATCGCATCGCGACCAATGAAACTCTTACTTTTCTGGAACAGAAAAAAAAGAGAAGCTCGGTTAGTTTGAGTGATGTCGAGAGCGGATTGAGCAATAAGATAATGGCGGACAAGGACTTCGACGGGAATAAACTGGAATGGAAGCTACAGTTGGGCATCCAACAACTTCCTGAAAAACAAAGAGTTGTATTTCAGCTCCGGTATTATGATGAAATGCCCTATGAGGAAATGAGCAGGGTGCTGGAAACCAGCGAGGGAGCACTGAAGGCAAGCTATCATCATGCCGTGAAGAAAATTGAAGATTACATCAAAAATCATTAAACCTTCCGGGATAGAAACCGTCTCAATAGCGTTTAAAATGAACAATAAGGACACGATACGGGAACTCAACGAACTGCAAAGCTCGCTTGCAGACATATCTCCGGAAAATGTTTATGCCGTGCCGGATGGTTATTTCGCAGGTTTGGCCACGCAGATCTTGAACCGCATCAGGGCTTTGGACGCACCTGATGCCGGCGAAGAATTGAGCCTGTTATCGCCTTTACTGGGTTCCATAACAAAAAAATCACCTTATTCGGTGCCTACTGAGTATTTCGACGAGTTGGGCGAAAACTTACTGAGGGCAGTTCAGGTACCTGAAGATTATCAATCGGCAGATGAAGAGCTTTTTGCACTCTCTCCTTTATTATCGGGCATTGACAGGCAAACTCCTTATAGTGTTCCACAAGGATATTTTGAAGGTCTTGAAAATAATATTAAATTAAATAATAAGACTCAACCTGCCGCCCGGGTTGTTTCAATGGTGAACCGGAAATGGTTCCGTTTTGCAGCAGCTGCGATAGTTATCGGCTTTATTACTATAACCGGAATTCAGTTTTTGAATAATAACTCTGGAAACAGGTCACATCCTTATGGTGCAATAGATTCTAATGGGGTAAGCACGGCCGATATCAATAGTTTTATGCAAATAGTTGATGAGAGTTCAGATCAGAATAGTATTGCGACATCTGTAAAAACTGACATAAAGGATTTAATGCGGGATGTTTCTGATAAAGACATACAGGATTTCCTGAAAACTTCTGCAGGTAGTGAAGAAACTGATGCAGACAATATATTGAATTAATGGTTTGAAAAAGAAATGAAAAGAATTTTAGTCATATTGAGTTTATTTATGTTGGCTTCTGTGAAGCTCATTGCACAAGACGATGATAATGGCAATGAGAGAATTCGTGATAAAATGAGCCAGTATATTCAGGAAAGATTAAATCTTTCGAAAACCGAGGCGGAAAAATTCAGCCCGGTCTTTTTAAGGTATTTCAGAGAATGGAAAACGACTTTACGCGAAAGCAAGGGGGAACCTGTCTTATTACGGCAACAAAAGATCGTAGATCTACGATTGCGCTACAGAGATCAGTTTAAAGAAATCATTGGAGAAAAAAGAAGTAATGAAGTCTTTGATCATCAACAACGTTTTATTCAGGGTATGCGCGATTTACAACGTGAACGCCTCGAAAAAAATGGCGGTGAGAGACCGAGAAAATTTCGTTGACAGGCGTAAAGATTTACTCTTATAAATAAGATTTTACTATATCTTTGAACTTGGTGTTTTTCATAGGTTAGCAACGGCCGGCTCTTTCCAGGGCGGGCCTTTTTATTTTAGTTTAGCTATCATTTTATAGCATCGGTTATTCCTCGAATACCCGAATTTACCCTGACAAATCCATCCTGCTTTAGGCAACTAACAGGGATGCCTGTACTATTTATTCTCACGTACATCGCGCGTATTTTTTTTGTTCACTGCGATCGGTGTTTTTATATCATGATAAAACAGGAATGTCCATCCTTCCTCTTCCCCTTTTCTCCACCATTCGCTACGAAGGTTGGCGGCCTTTCTTCCATCATAATCATACTTTGCGATAAATCGGTGTTTCATTTGATGCAGTTGCGGCGCATCATCACCCCCGAAGAATATAACCTCTTCATTTTCCTTTATCCGGAATACCTGGTGCCAGGGCGAGTGTGCCGCCGTGATCTCGTAGCTAATATAACCATCAATGGTTCCTGCATCTTCATTTAAGAACACCACCTGCTGAGATTCCTGTAACAATTCCAATTCATGCGGTATATAGGAAGGAAAACCCTTTTCCAGTGCATACGCCAGTTCCCGCTGTTGCACATAATATCTTGCATTAGGAAAGCTTAGCTCTCTCATGCTACTCAACCGGTCTTCCCGGCTTACTCCCCCTGCATGATCCTTATGTAAATGGGATAATAAAACTTTGGAGATCTGCAACGGATCGATGCCATTTTCTTTCAGCGTCTGGTGTATCTGGAGTACGCCGCCTTTTTCAAAACCCAGGCCAGTATCAAGTAAAAGTATGTCGGTTGAAGTAATAATTATAAATGGTTGAACTTCTACCAGCAGGCTTCCGCTGGCCCTTTGTTGAAGGTTATCCTGCCCTTCCTGAAAAGGTATAAAAAGCTTTGTCTTATCGATGGTAAATGATCCTTCAGAAAGCGGGAATATTTTCATGAGAACAAATGTGAAAATGTGGAAATGTGAAAATGTGAAAATGAAAGACATCCAATATCCAATATCTAATATCTAATATCCAGTATCCAGTATCTAGTATCTAGCATCCAGTCCCGATAGCTATCGGGACCAGCTCCCCTACCTCAGTACCATCTGCCTATCAGCATCCAGCCGGATTAAAATAAAAATCAGGATCGTGAATGTTAGCAACGAAGATCCGCCATAGCTGATTAATGGCAAGGTAATACCCGGGGATGGTGCCAGGCCAATCGTCATACATACATTAAGGGCAACGTGGAAAAATATAATTCCCGCAACACAATTGGCATATGCCCGGCTAAACACACTTCGCTGTCGTTCGGCCAGAAAAACAATGCGCAGCATCAATCCGAAATACAATATCATAAGGAACAGACATCCCACAAACCCGAAACTTTCCCCTACGGATGAAAAAATAAAATCAGTGTTTTGAGCCGGCACAAAATCACCCTGCGTTTGCGTGCCCTTCAGAAATCCCTTGCCCCAGAGTCCCCCGCTTCCGATGGCAATCTTCGACTGCTTCACGTTATAACTCTCCACTTTTTCATTCGACCCTTTTTTCGCGGTCCCCAACTTGGCAAATTCTTTCTGAATATCTCTCGTCCTTTGTTCGTCTTTAAATTTATAATTGTCAATTCCGAAAGTCGAAAAGATACGGACGACCTGATGGGGTTTCAGGATCTTATCAAACAGGGCGGGAACCAAAAATCGTTGTATGCCACCGCATAGAACCCAGCCGGCTATTATCATCACCAATACAGCCCGGTTGCGCTTTATTCTCTTCTGAAAAAAATAAATAAGCCCGGCGGCGATAATTGTCAGCGCAATAAATAACGTGGTCGGTGGTACAATTATACTTGCGATCAGCAACACGGTTACAGAAAAGCCCACAATAAGGTATATAGCAGGTAATCCTTCCCTGTAAAAAGCAAACACAAACGATAAATAGACAATGGCGGCGCCCGGTTCTTTTTGTAAAATGGATAATATGGCCGGCGTAAAAGCGATGGCAGCCGCGATTAACTGAGCCTTGGGATTCCTGAAATCGGTATCCGTCAACGACAGGTATTTGGCTACCGCCAGCGAGGTAAATATTTTACATACTTCGATCGGTTGTAAATTCATAAAGCCTAATGATATCCAGCTTTTAGATCCCCCGATCTCCCGGCCCACCGCAAATGTGATCACAATTAAAAATAACCCGAACGCATAACCGAGATTTGCCGTCGCGGCAAAAAATTTACTATCCGTCAATAGTATAATAACCGCCACAACAATGCTGGCGATCCAGAAATATAATTGCTTGCTGTACTCCCTTTTAAATCCCAGGAAGGATTGTATCACATTACCGCTACGATATTCGACAGAAAAAATACAAAGCAGGCCGATAGCAGTAATCAGAAAATATAGCCATACCGTGAGCGAGTCGATGCCTTTGGATATTTGGGGGTTGTTTTGGCTCATGCGAAATAAATAATGTATTTTTTCCGGGCTGATTTCTCTTCCACAAATAACGGCACCGGTTCTTTATAGTTCTGTTTCATCGGAACCGGTGATTTTGTCTTATCCGTCCTCATGAGTTGTTCCATATTTCGCTCATTGCTTTCAAAAACGTATTTATCGATATAACTGCTGTCTTTTGTCATTTCAAACCATTTGAAAGCACGGATTGAATCTGCCTTGAATTGTTCCCTGTTCAGGTATGATGGCATCAGGTCGGCTGCTGCAATTCGATCCACCTCCAGTTGCCTGTCGGCGCGCAAGCTGTCCGTCAGATATTTCTCAATCATCAGGTACGCCATGGGTCCGGCCCAGGTCGCGCCAAAGCCACCATTCTCCACGATTACAGCAACGACGATCTTCGGATCTTCCCGGGGTGCAAAGCAAACAAAAAGTGAATGGTCCTTTAACTGCACCACTTTTCCATCGAGAAACTGTTTGTTTTCAGCTGTTCCGGTTTTTGCGCAGATGTTGATACCCGGAATTTTGGGGATTCTCCAGGCCGTTCCTTTGAGGGTAACATCTTCCATTCCATCAATTACGGAATTGTAGGCATCGTCAGATATATGGGTAAGGACCTCATGTTTTTTTCTGTATTTACTTACCAGGGAAGTATCGGCATCCGTTTCGCTGTCAATTTTTTTCACAAAGTGGGGCGTATAATAGTATCCCTTGTTTGCAACAATACAGATTGCATTTGCGATTTGTAAAGGTGTTACCAGCATTTTATCCTGGCCTATTCCTAATCCCCCACCCACCATCGTGCAGGAATTCCATTGCCGGCGATACTCCTTGTCATAAGCACTGGTATCCGGAATATTTCCACCGTCTTCACTTACAAGATCTACACCCAAACGATGACCATACCCAAATGCACTACAGTAGTCACGCCATTTGGTTAACCCGGTTCTGGCACTGGCATAAGAAGGATTGTCGATGGTTCGTTTAAGTATCTCACTGAAGAAGGAATTACAGGACCAGGCGATAGCGAGTCGCAGATTGGCTGCATGTCCAGGAAAGCTTTCCGTGCATTTCTGCGCCCGCTTGCAACCATAATACACGCCATTGCAGGCAACTCCGGTCGCGGGCGTGATCACACCTTCGTCCAGCGCGATGAGCGCACCCAATGGTTTATAAGTAGAGCCACCCGGATAGCGTCCTTTTATGGCGCGATTGTACAATGGCCGGCTAACATCCAGAGCCATTCGGCCGTAGTTTTTCTTTTTATTGGGACCTGTAAGGTCATTGGGGTCATAGTCCGGACCTGACGCCATCGCAAGTATGCCGCCTGTTTTGGGTTCTATTGCCACGATGGCCCCGGTTTTTTTTGTCAATAATTTCTCGGCCAGCTGTTGCAATTCGATATCCAGGTAGGTACGCAGGTTTCTACCCGCAATGGCAGCAGTATCGGCAGCACCATTTGACCAGCGCCCTACGGGCCTGTTCTTGTTGTCTTTTACCCAATATTGAATTCCCTTCTGACCCATCAATACCCTTTCATAGTATTGTTCAAGACCACTGCGTCCAACATAATCCCCGGGATTATAATAACCATTTGACCGGTTGATGATAGCTGTGTCTGCCTCACTGATATACCCCAGGATATGGGCGGCGGAATTAAACGGGTATTTTCTAACCGGCCTTTCCTGGAGAAAAAAACCATTTCCAAAACGCCAGATATTTTCATCCAGCCGGGCATATTTTTCCGGGGTTAGCAGGTCCTCAAATATGGAGGGCCTGTAAGGGCCGTTACGGAAACGGGCATTATAGACTCTTTTCCGGAACTCGGCGGTGTCAATTTCGAGTAACCGGCATATCAGCGCGGTATCAACGCCTTTAACTTCTGATGGTGTAACCATCAGGTCAAACATCAACGTGTTGTTAAGTATGGCTTTGTTTTTACGGTCGAATATAATGCCGCGTGAAGGATAGATCCTTTTTTCAAAAATGGCATTTTCGTCCGCCATTCTTTTATATTTCCCAGACAGCACCTGAAGATGGAAGAGCTGACCAATGATGATCGCAAAACATAAAAGGAAGATCAGGCGGATAATACGGCTTCTAGACTGGTTAAACACAGGCATAAACGGAACTGCGAAATTTCATCAAAACTACAATGCAAAAAAGCTTTTGCACCTTTTTACTTAAAAATTATGAAAGATTTTTCCCCGTCAGCAATCCCGTAGGCTACGCTGTATTTGTACGGAATTTGAGTCGTCGGGGAAATAGCAATTCAACGGTAAAAATGAGAAGAACGCTGATGCCCGTGGCTGCCACGGTTCTTACAATAAATTCAAAAAAACCGCCAAACTGCAGCCACTCCAGGAAAAGCAGGTAGGCATGATGAAAGAAGGTTAGTACCAGCGCATAAACCGAGTAAGGAGCCCAACCCATCGCTCTCGGCGAAGGTTCCCGGTAGTTGAATTCAGAGGTATCCTTTGGCATAAGTACATTAATGATAAATGGACGTAAATAGGCTACCAGGGTGCAGGCAGCAGCGTGCAGTCCCATCGTCATGGTAAAATAATCCAGTGTCAGACCCGTGATAAATCCGATTATCAAAAGACCGATACGGGGCACGGAAAAAGGCACCCATAAAATAAACAGGAAGTATAAGTAAGGCGTTATGAACCGGTGCAGATGCGGTATTTTATTCAGGATAAATACCTGTACCAGTATGAAGGCAAAAAAGCGGATAATATTTCTAACCAGGTCGCTCAATTATTTTCCTTTTTGAGATTCTTCATTTTTCTTTTTTGTATCCGCGTCAAGTTTAATCTGTTCGTCGCGCTGCAGGTTCTCCACTGCAAAAACCTGCTGAAGGTTATAAAAATCAGCGAATGTTTTTATTTTTAAAACATAGAATGTCGTGCTATTGTCTACGATAAAATCAGCCACCGTTCCGATCCTGTATCCGGGTGGAAAATTATAAGAGTAAATACTCGTAACAACCGTGTCGCCTTTTTTTACTTCAATACTTTTCGGAAGCTGCCGTAAGGTCAGGTACCGGGGATCTTTTCCGTCCCATTCAATCTTGCCAAACTCCCCACTATTTTTTAACGACGCATTTACTGTATTCTGCACATTCAGCAAACTCATCACCTGGCTAAAATTCGGACTCACATTCACAACTACCCCTAATGCATTACCATCAGAGGATATGACTGACATCTTATCCGTGATTCCCTGATTTGCACCCCGGTTGATCTGGATATAATTCCGGTCACTATTAACAGAAGTATTCACCACCCTCGCTGAATAATATCGATATCGCCGGAATCCGGGAAGCGTATCATATTTTGTTGTATCGACTACCTGCTGCACCGACGTATCCGGAATATTATAGTTACTGCGTAAAAGATTTAACAGGGAATCATTCATACGGTGAACGCGCGCATTCTCTTCTTTCAGGTGAAAGTATTGATCAACATTTGCGTATTTGCTGTTCGTCCATCCTGTAATTTCATTGGCAATACCGAGACCAACGGCCCGATGAAAACTATTATAGGTAACCAAAAACCAGATCGCCACACCTTGCAACGCAAGGAAGAAAAGAAATGTAAAATACCGCCTGATAAAAAGAAATACATTACGCATAGAAGCCCCTCCAACCTTCCTAAAAAGAAGGCCTAGCAAGAGTCATTATGAAAGATAATTTTCAAAAACTTTATGAATTGGTTAAAAATTATAAGATGGCCGGAATCGTTTATTCCCCATGATCAGAGGGATTCGGGGAGACGTTAACGCATGACGAACGGATACCTGTCATAATTTTTTAGCGCGATACCGGTGCCCCTTACAACACTTTTCAATGGATCATCTGCAACATGCACTGGCAATTTTATTTTTTGGCTTAATCTTTTATCCAGGCCCCGCAGCAGGGCACCCCCGCCGGTCAAATAAAGGCCGCGGCGATAGATATCCGAAGCCAGTTCAGGAGGTGTTTGCTCCAATGCTTTCAAAATGGCTTCTTCAATTTTAAAAATACTTTTATCGAGAGCTTCCGCTATTTCCTGGTAGCTTACCATTATCTGTTTGGGAATACCGGTTACAAGGTCCCGACCATTGACCGGGATATCATCCGGTGCGTTTTCAAGATCTTTCATGGCTGCTCCAATATTGATCTTAATTTGTTCTGCAGTACGTTCCCCGATCAGTAAACTATGGTAACGGCGCAACGCTTCCATAATATCCGCCGTAAACTCGTCTCCCGCTATCCTGATGGATTGATCACAAACAATGCCAGCCAGAGCAATGACGGTAATACCAGTGGTACCGCCGCCGATATCGATAATCATATTTCCTACCGGTTCTTCCACATCGATTCCAATGCCTAAAGCCGCCGCCATGGGTTCATGAATAAGGTAAACTTCCTTGGCACCAGCCTGTTCAGCACTGTCCCGTACAGCCCGTTTTTCAACTTCTGTTATAGAAGAAGGTATGCAAATCATCATTCTCCAACTGGGAGGAAAGAGTGGCTTTTTGGGATAGATCATTTTGATCATTTCCCGTATCATCAGTTCTGCAGCATTAAAGTCAGCAATGACCCCGTCTTTTAGGGGGCGGACGGTCCGGATGCTTTCATGGGTCTTTTCATGCATCATCAGGGCCCTTTTTCCAACAGCCAGTACTTCTTTTGGATTATTCCGATTGAGAGCCACAATGCTGGGCTCATTCACCACCACTTCATCATTATGGATAATAAGGGTATTGGCAGTACCCAGGTCAATAGCAATTTCTTGTGTGAACCAGTTAAAAAGTCCCATTTTCCGGATTGGATTTAAATGTGTGCAAAGTACGAGGAAATAATTTGAAATAACAAAGGAGCAGATGATATAAACAGCCCAGTTTACCAGACGGGAAAAGACAATTTCAACTTATTACATTCGTGCTATAGCAATTAGTTAATGTTTTTGTTTTGCAGATAACGTTTAACCATATGCATTTATTTCAAAGCTATTTGCGAAGTTTTTGATGAGCCCTTCCCAGCCTCCTGTCCCGATACCTGCCCACTGAGTCTCCCGAAAGCTTTCGGGACACGCGGGGCTATCGGGACCAGCATCCAGCATCCAGTATCCGCCATCCAGATCCGGTAACTTCCCCACAAATTTTGGCACGGTAATAGCAAAATAGATTTCAACCGGGGTCTTCTGAAAAACGCCGAAACGCAGGTCTCGCAACTGTACCCATGATTGATCCGTTCTCTTCCTAATATACATCCATATATATTTTCCTTATCAGTACAAGGGCCGGTGATTTTCATCGTCCCTTTTCTTATTTTAGGGATTCAAACACCACACATGAAGTATGCCCTTCCAGTTATTCTTTGCCTCTTTGCATTGAATGCCATTTCCAGCGCTCAGGAAAACGTGCAAAAAGCTGCGGCAGACTTTGAGAAAGCCTTAAAAGATTCTGTTCATTTCCCTTATGGACATAACAAAGCAGCCGGTAAATTTTACGATATCCGCGGGTTTAAAATGTACGCCGAAGTATATGGAACCGGTAAACCCCTGTTGATCATCCATGGTAATGGTGGCTCGATAAATAATTTTATTTATCAAATCCCCTATTTCGCAAAGAGCTACAAAGTGATAGTAGCCGACAGCAGAGCGCAGGGCAGATCGACCGACAAATCCGATTCGCTTAGTTATGAAATGCTGGCCGATGATTATGCGGCCCTACTCGATTTTATGAAAATCGACTCAGCTTATGTTATTGGCTGGAGTGATGGCGGAATCGAGGGCCTTTTGTTGGCTATCAGACACCCCGGGAAAGTTAAGAAACTGGCTGTAACCGGTGCCAACCTGGTACCCGACAGCACGGCAGTATCACAACAGGTTTTGAATATGGTAATGCCCTTCTATACCTCGCTTTCATCAAAAACAAACAAAACGGAACAGGAAAAAAATTCTTTTAAGCTTATGCGACTGTTAGTCGAAGAACCTCACATATCACTGGCGGATCTGCATACGATAAAATGCCCTGCATTGGTAATAGGAGGAGATCATGATGTGATCAAAGAGGAGCATACACTTCTTATTTATAAAAATATCCCGAATGCATACTTATGGATACTGCCGGGTTCCGGACATTCCACACCGGTCATTTATAAAGATGATTTTAACAAGGTAGTAGCCCGGTTTTTTAGAAATCCTTACCGGCTGATTGAAGGGGAAGGCCGGTTTCAATAAATCATTACCGGAATACAAAACCCAGCATGATCTGCAGTTGATGGCTTAATACCGGTAACCTTTTCCGCTCCACCAGAAAGCTATTCAGCTGCGCGAACTCCTTAAAAATATAGTGCCGGTCAGCCGCAGCCCTTAGATAATCTTTGCCACTGCTACCGCCTGTTCCAATCCGGGTGCCGATCATGCGATGGACCATATTCATATGGCGATATCGCCAGGAACTTAATTGCACATCAATTTCCAGCAACGCATTCAGCAATTGAAATGGAAGATGTAGCATCGGGTAGCCGCGATATAACAAGATGAACAGTGCCGCCCGACAGGCCGACGGTGACAACGAACGGTGTGGCGTAAGGGAAGAGCGATCATTCAAAAACACGTCATCAAAGGCGGTCAGATTATCCTTTTCCTCTTTAGCCAGACTTAATTCATACTGCTTCTTGTAATGACTCCAGAAATTTTCATCCGCATCATGAAAGGGCATCCTTTCGAGCCAGGCATTCACATGCTCCAGCAACGACATCTCAGCTTCCGACTTTTTAATGATGTCAACATGTTCTTTGGTAAGTTGAGAGGTATAATATTCCTGACCATGACGTTGTTCATATTTTAGCCCCAATTTTGCCTCGAGCTGTTTAAATTGCCAGCTTTGAAATCCTGAAGCCGGTCGAAGCATATCCCTGAAATCGAGGAAGTCCATCGGTGTCATCGTTTCTATAACATCGATCTGGTGTACCAGCACCTGCAGAATCGTCACGACTCGTTCAAGCCGGTGTACCACCGTGAGCAATTCCGGAGAATTATCATTCAATACTGGCTTTTGAATGATCTCTATAACTGAATCCACTTCGTAATGAAGTTGTTTGAACCAAAGCTCATACGTTTGATGAACGATGATGAATAGCATTTCATCATGTGCCGCAACCTGCTGCCGGCCGCTTTCGGGAAGTTGGGCATTAAGAATCGTGTCAAGATGAAGGTAGTCGTGGTAGTTCATCAGCGCTGAATGAATTCGTATCCGATGTCGCTTCGGTAGTAGATACCGTTATAATTAACATAACTCATCATATCCAATGAAGTGTCCGCTGCTTCTTCTATGTGCTTGCCGTATGATGTGATGCAGAATACGCGGCCACCATTGGTAACCACCTTCCCGTTTTCTTCTTTTGTTCCTGCCTGAAAAACGAGCGATCCCTTTCCAAAGTTCTCCCCAAGTCCCGTGATTTCAAAACCTTTCTCATAACCCATCGGATAACCATGACTTACTGCCATAACGGTAACGGCAGCCCGAGGATCAACGCGTACAGTAACCTTGTCAAGTTCGCCATTAAATGTGGCAACAAAAAGACCGACGATATCATTTTCAAGGCGGGGTATTACCACTTCTGTTTCAGGATCGCCCAGCCGGCAATTATATTCAATAACAAATGGTTCGCCCTTCACACTGATCAAACCAAAAAACACAAATCCCTTATAGTCGATATTCTCCATCTGCAATCCATCGATCGTCGGCTTGATAATTCGTTCCTCGACCTTATTCATAAACGCCGGCGTAGCAAAAGGCACGGGGCTTACCGCTCCCATACCACCGGTATTTAATCCGGTATCGCCTTCGCCTATCCGTTTATAATCCTTTGCCTCCGGAAGTATCACATAATGCCTCCCATCTGTAAGGGCAAAGACGCTTAATTCAATTCCATCAAGGAATTCTTCCACGACTACTTTTTTACTCGCCTCTCCAAATTTCGACTGCTGGATCATCAACTCAAATTCCGCAATAGCTTCCAGATAATTCTGACAGATCACCACCCCTTTACCCGCGGCCAATCCATCTGCCTTAAGAACTATAGGCAAACTATGTTTTTGCAAATACTTTATTCCTTCTTCATAAGATTCTGATGTAAATTCTCTGTAGCCAGCCGTTGGAATATGATGTCGCTCCATAAAGGCTTTTGCAAAAGCTTTACTGCCCTCCAGCCTGGCACCCTGACGGGAAGGTCCTACAAAATATATTTTGCGCAGTGTTTCATCCGATTTAAAAAGATCACATAAGCCATTTACCAACGGTTCCTCAGGACCTACTACTACCATGTCAATTTTTTCTTCGATACAAAAAGTTCGTATGGCGTTGAAATCATTAATATCCAGGTTGACATTGATGCCGTACTGTGAAGTACCGGGATTGCCGGGTGCAATAAATAATGGATTGGTCCAGACACTTTGATTGATTTTCCAGGCCAGGGCATGCTCCCGGCCACCAGAGCCTAACAAAAGGATACGCATGATTTTGAACAGTTGGTTATAATTCTCGATGCGAATATCGGGACATTTGATAAAGAACTGATCAAATATTTTAGTAATAGGATTTTCAGTATTTTAGGTCATTATAAGGTTACGCGCTTTGATCATTAACTAAACAAGTAGTATGCCTGTACAAATGGAAGGAAAGGGTCATCCCAAAGGATTGTATATCTTATTTGCTACGGAAATGTGGGAACGTTTCAATTACTATGGCATGCGTGCGATCCTCGTTTTGTTCATGACCAAGGCCCTGCTATTTGATAAGGTTTTTGCTTCAAACCTCTACGGCAGTTATATCAGTCTTATCTATCTTTCAGGATTGCTCGGTGGATACGTCGCCGACCGGTATTGGGGCAATCAGCGCTCAATCATAGCCGGTGGAATCGTGATGGCTATCGCAGAATTCATTTTATTTTTTTGCGGCTCTTTTTATGAATCGGCTCCGCATCTTTCTTCGATATTATTCTATTGTGGCCTCGGGGGTATGATTGCCGGCAATGGATTTTTCAAGCCAAACATTTCTTCGATGGTGGGTGACCTGTACCACCGGAATGATAATAGAAAAGATGCCGCCTATACGATATTTTATATGGGTATCAATACCGGAGGTGCCCTGGGCCCGCTGGTTTGCGGCCTGGTAGGCGATACGGGTAACCCGGCGGATTTTAAATGGGCATTCCTCGTGGCCGGCGTGGGAATGATCATAAGCGTGTTGGTTCAATTGGCATTTCACCGGAAGTATGTCACGGATCCCGACAAAAAAATATTGGGACTGATACCTGAAGGAACTCCTAAAGCGGTCCTGTCGCCGGTATTAGCTGTTGTTGGATTAACCCTTCTTTCGTTAATCGTAATAGGGCTTTTTTATTTTGATGCAAAAGTTTTCAGCTACATCTTTTATTTACTGATTGCCTGTTTTGTAATTATTCCGGCGATCATCTACACAGACAAATCATTAACACGTTTAGAAAAGAGCAAGGTGGCGGTTATCATCGTCGTGTGCTTTTTTGTTATTTTTTTCTGGAGTGCATACGAACAAACCGGAGCTTCTTTGATTTTCTTCGCTGATAAACAGACCAACCGTTACCTGGGTCTGAAGATACCGGTCTGGATAATTTATACATTATCGGCTGCCTTATTATTCTATACTGCTACACTTTTTAAGAAAGTCGCGGCAAATATGGCATCCGCCTTCGATAGAACATTAAGATTAACCACGTATTTTCTTTTGTTTCTCCTGGCATCTTCTGTTATCATTGGAAATATTTACCTGATCAGCTCCTCACTGAGTGTGATAAACATTGGCGAAATTCCCACGAGCTGGTTTCAGGCCCTGAACTCGATTTTTATAATCTTGTTTGCGCCTTTTTTTGCAGCATTCTGGCTGATGCTAAAAAAGAGAGAACCCTCTTCCCCTACCAAAATGGCATTAGGTCTGCTTCTGGTGGGTATTGGATATCTGTGGATCGCATTTGGGGTAAGAAATGTTCGGACAGGCGTGCAGGTAAGCATGATTTGGCTAACGGTATTGTATGCTCTGCATACAGCAGGAGAACTATGCTTGTCTCCTATCGGACTCTCGCTCGTTAACCGGTTATCCCCGTTTAAATTCGCATCGCTGTTAATGGCCGTATGGTTCACCGCCAACGCCTTTGGCAATAAACTGGCGGGCTCATTAAGTGCATTATATCCTGATGGTAAAACCACCCACTTTCTCGGTTACCAGATGAATACCCTTTATGACTTCTTTATGCTTTTCGTAGTGATGAGCAGTGTGGCAGCACTTCTTTTGTTTTTGCTTACCAAAAGATTGCAGAAGATGATGTGAGAGGCCGACAATAACTTTAGTTTACTATATTAGTAAAGGGAATAGGAGCGACGATTGCATTTTTATTTATTTTCCTTCAATAAAAACTACTGCTATGGCCGAACTACCGAAATTCAAACCATTTGTATCTCCGGAACAAAACATGAAGGAGTTTACCCTGAAAGCCATTTTGATCGGTAGCTTTTTTGGTATTCTCTTTGGCGCGGCCACTGTATATCTCGCATTGAAGGCCGGACTTACCGTCAGCGCTTCTATCCCTATTGCCGTGCTGGCCATAACCCTGGGAAGAAAGTTATTCAAGACGACGATCCTCGAAAACAATATTATTCAAACGACGGGCTCTGCCGGTGAAAGCATTGCAGCCGGTGTGGTCTTTACATTACCAGGATTTCTTTTCCTGTCGACTGCCGACAACGCCAAATTTTTCGATTACATCGTTATTTTCATTCTTGCCATTTTTGGAGGGATGCTGGGAACCTTGATGATGATCCCGTTGAGAAGGTCCCTGATTGTAAAAGAACATGCCACCTTACCGTACCCGGAGGGAACCGCCTGCGCATCTGTTTTGAAGGCCGGTGAAAAAGGAGGCGACTTCGCCAAAACAGCGTTCCAGGGGCTCGGATTCGCATTTGGCTACGCCTTGTTGCAAAGATTATTTAAGGTGATCGCGGAGACGCCTCTATATGATACCATACAAAGCAAAGTACTCAATAAATATTACCCTTCTGCACAGATATCCTCCGATATTACACCAGAATACCTGGGTGTCGGATATATCATCGGTGTCCGCATAGCCGGTGTTTTAGTTGCCGGAAGCGTATTGAGTTGGTTTGTCTTTAATCCGCTCCTAGCATCCCTGGTGGATCCGGTGAATGTTGCGTTGCAGCAAGTGAAGCTTGGATTTATAAATGACATCAATACAGCCGGCGGTTATGGCGGCTGGAATCCGGTTACAAAAACGTTTGCTGATCCGGCAACTGCGATTTACAGGGCCTATATACGTCAGATCGGCGCTGGTGCGGTAGCGATGGGTGGCTTTATTACGCTGATAAAAACCATACCGACGATCATCTCGTCGTTCAAAGAAAGCGTGAAATCGGTGAAAGAAAAAGGTCAGGAGGGTCGCCTGCGTACTGAAAAAGATTTAAGTATAAAAGTCGTTTTGTTTGGCAGTATCGCGTTGATTTTGCTTATCGCTGTATTGCCGATGATCCCCGGTGACAATATTTTTAAGAAATTGCTGACCGGTGTTCTGATCGTTGTATTCGGCGCCTTTTTCGTAACGGTTTCTTCCCGCATTGTTGGACTGATCGGCACGACCAATAATCCAATATCCGGAATGACGATTGCAACGGTTATGAGTACCTGCCTTTTATTCGTAGCCATTGGATGGACGGGAAAATTTTATGAACCCATGGCCCTGGTTGTAGGAGGCATGGTTTGTATCGCTTCCGCCAACGCAGGCGCCACTTCGCAGGACTTAAAGACAGGCTATATTGTGGGTGCCACTCCGAAGTATCAGCAATTGGCACTCTTTATAGGCGCCATCGTATCGTCAATCGCTATCGGCTTTACGGTCAAAACGCTGGACATACCGAGTGCTGAATTGGCTGCCAGAGGCATCAAACATGCTATAGGCAGCGGCCAGTTTAACGCGCCGCAGGCTACATTAATGGCTACGCTGATAAAAGGCATTTTGTCTTTTAACCTCGACTGGAATTTTGTTATGGTGGGTGCCGCCCTATCACTCGTTATGGAACTTTGTGGTGTAAAGTCATTGAGTTTTGCTATAGGTGTTTATTTACCGCTTTCTACTACGCTGCCGATTTTTATAGGAGGTGCCATAAAAGCGCTGGTCGAAAGAGTGAAAAAGAAAAGAGGAGATGTATCAAAAGAAGGAGAAGAAGATCTCGAAAAAGGGAATCTTTTCGCAACAGGGCTCGTTGCGGGGGGTGCTTTACTGGGTGTAATCTTTGCATTTCTAAACATACCCCAAAAAGTAGCCGAAGGCTTGAAAAGCCTGAGTTTGGAGCATTCGCTAAAAGATTTCATGGGACAGGGTGGATATTATATTCTGGGTGTGGCATTTTTTGCATTGATGGGCTATACGCTCTATCGGATCGCCATAAAAAAAGAAACTAAGTTGTAAATTAAAAAGGGCTGTCCGGTCCGAAGGAAGCCCTTTTTATTGTCAGAGTAGGGATTAATTGAAATGCAGACGGTCATTCACATCGAATCCAAAGCCTGCCTTTATAATTAATTGATTTATAATAAAATATTTCTAGCTAAATCAGTGAACAGACAATTATCCCGGCCGCGTCCATTTGTCTGTAGTCCCATTTTATCGTCTTAATACGTAAGTCAGACCCGTTCAATCTTCCGAAGTTTAACTGGTCAACTATTTTGATCCTGAATAAAATTGACCGATATTTAACGGTTGTGCCTTTTTAACTAAAATGACTTGTATATGAGGAAACTTACGCTTTTATGTGCGCTCAGCCTTTTATTCACACTGAGCTGTAATAAATCGTCAAAAAATGATGACGTAAGCCTTCAGGCTGATGAACCGGTTGCCATCACCCAACGGAGTTGTGCTTCAAATGATGTGCTTAACGAGCAGTTGAAAGCTGATCCTTCACTTCAAAATCGTATGGACGATATCGAAAGATTCACAAGACGTATCGTTACAAATCCCGGAGAAGCTGCAAGGTTGATGCCTGATGGGACCATTGAAATACCCGTTGTTGTTAACGTTATTTACAGGAGTTCTGCAGAGAATATTTCAGTAGCGCAAATTCAGTCGCAGATCGATGTTTTGAATGAAGACTTCGCGACGACCAATGCCGATTATAACAACACACCTACGCTATTTCAAAGCGTAAGATCAGGAAATATCAATGTTCATTTTGTTCTTGATAAAATCGTTCGCAAAAGCACAACCAAAAGGAGTTGGGGCGCAAATGATGCGATGAAAAAAAGCCCTGCCGGTATTCCGCCTACAAATCCCTCAACCGAGTTAAATCTTTGGTCCTGTAATATGGGCGGCGGGATTTTAGGATACGCTCAATTCCCGGGTGGCAGTCTGTCCACCGACGGCGTTGTTATAGACGACAATGCTTTTGGTCGCACAGGCACGGTGAAAGCCCCGTATCATAAAGGAAGAACGGCCACACATGAAGTTGGTCACTGGATGAATTTGCGTCATATCTGGGGCGATGCTAATTGTGGCAATGACCAGGTTGACGAC
>JADMIO010941405.1_pt1 | contig 47840 bp, 37 predicted proteins | sample 8958161 | NCBI WGS metagenome assembly JADMIO01 (sample SAMN16585339, study PRJNA669376) | soil metagenome | isolation source: Crop rotation soil | place: USA: Cullars Rotation, Alabama | collected 2011
CGCGCGTTCGTCCTCGAGATCGCGCGCCACGATCTCGGAGAACGCCTCGAGGCGCAGCGCCGGATCGCCGGGCGTGGTCACGAGCTCGGCGAGGCCGCGCCAGGCCTCGAGGGAGGTCGGCCCGAGCTCCAGCATCGCGTGCAGGCGGTGGCGCGCGATCGCCAGTGCGGGCGCGTCCTCGAGCGTCGTGTCGAGCCGCGCGCGGGCCGCCTCGCGCGAGGGCGAGCCCGGCTCGGTGTACGTGACGACGTCGACGAGCTGATCGAGCGCGGCGCCGAGGGCGGTGGCCGCGTCGCTGCGGAGCTTGGCCTTTTCGCGGCGCGTCTCGTGGACCTTGGCCGACGCGTCGAGCGGCCGGCCCGTCGCCGCGAGCGCATAGGCGTGCTCGGCGCGCACCGCGTCGGCGGCCTCGGCGCGTCCGAGATCCTCGAGGGCATCGGCGAAGACGGCGCTGGCGAGCGTGCTCGTCGCGTCGACCTCGAACGCGCGCGCGAGGTCCTCGAGGGTCCGCGCGTCGTTGCCGGCGAGCTGATGCTTCTTCGCCGCGCCGATGTACGCGCGCGCCGCCGCCTCGGCGGTCACGGCGCTCGGAGCCGCGCCGCGCGCGATCGCGAGACGCTCCTGCCCGTCGGGCCGATCGGGCGCGACGACGGTCACGTAGCGGAACGACTCGATCGCGCCCTCGAGATCGCCGCTCCGGAGCAGGAGGTCGCCGAGCGCGAGCAACCCGTCGACCGCGTCGCTCACCGCGTCGGTGTCGTGCGCGGCCTGCGCGCACGTCGCGTCGACGACCGGACGGAGCGTCGCGGCCGCGAGACCCGGTTCGCCCAGCGCCTCGAGCAAGGACGCGACCGTCGTCCGGAGCTCGTCGTCGTCGGGGCGCAGCGCGATCGCGCGACGACCGGCGCTGATGGCCTCCTCGATGCGGGCGTCGAGCCCGGCGAGCGCGCGCGCCAGCCGCGCCGACGCGTGCCCTTCGGCCTCGGTGTCGCCGCGCGCGATCGCGCTCCTCATCCGCGCGCGCAGCGCCGTCGCGAGCGCGGGCGGATCACCGTCGCCCGAACGACGCTCCGGGCGGCGCGCGATCGGCTCGACCGCCCTGCGCGTGGGGGCGACCGCGCGCGTTCCTTCCGGGGGCGCGACGGACGGCGGGCGGGACGTCTGTTCCTGATCCACGCGAGTGGCAGACTACCTCACGCGCTCGAAAATCACCGGAAGATCCGGAGGCATGCGCTTCACCGGACGATGAGCGGGCTCGGCAGCATCGCGGCCACGCCGCCGCCCCCGGTCGCGCGCACGAAGCCGAGGATCCAGGTGCGGAGCGCGAGCAATTCGGGCGCGAGCCGCGCCGGGATCGGTCCGGCGATCGTGGACAGGGTGGAGAGCGCGTGGAGCTCGTCGTCGTCCCCGCCGAGGGACCCGAGGATGCTGTCGGGCGCGTCGGTGACGACCGGCGCGCCCTCGGACAGCCCCGATGCCTTCTTCGCCTCGGCGAGCGCGTCGGCGAGCCCGCCGATCTCGTCGACGAGACCGAGCTCCTTGGCCTGCAGCCCGCCGAACACGCGGCCCTCCACCGCCTCGTCGAAGTGCGACTTCGGCTGACCACGCCCGTCGCTGATGCGATCGAGGAAGAGACCGTAGATGCGCTCCATCGATTCCTGCAGGCGCGCGCGGGTGGCCGCGTCCCACGGTTCGGTGATGCTGGCGAGCTGCGCCGCGCGGGGATCGCCGAACGACGCGGTGTGGATGCCGACGAGGCCGAGCGTGCCGCGGAACGAGATCTTTCCGCCGACCACGCCGATCGAGCCGACGATGGACTCCGGCTCGGCGTAGATCTTCGTTCCGGCGCTGGCGATGTAGTAGCCGCCCGACGCCGCCATCTCGCCGACGGACACGATGACCGGCTTGGCGTCGCGCAGCTCCTTGACGGCGATCCACGCGAGGTCGGAGCCGAGGGCGCTGCCGCCGGGCGAGTCGATGCGGAGCACCACCGCCTTGACGTTCGCATCTTTCGCGAGCGCGTGTGCGTCGTCGACGAGCCGGCGGGCGACGATGCCGGCGGCGCCACCGAGCAGACCACCCTCGCTGCCGAGCGCGATCTCGCCGTGCAGTCGCAACAGGCGGACGTGCGGTCGCGCCGACGCCTCGTCACCACCGGTGGTCAGCAAGCGGAAGAAATCGAGCAGCCCGAGCTTCGGCGCGCCTCCACCGCCGCCCGGCCCGTAGATGATCTCGATGGGGACGCCGGCGGCGCGCTTCTTCGCCTCCTCGCGCGCGCCCTTGCGATCGAGGAGCAGGTCGACGAGCTTCTTGTCGACGGTCTCCTGCCCCATGTAAGGGCCGGTGCCGATGAGCGCGTCGACGCCGCGGATCGCGAGCGCCTCCTTGTTGGCATTGCCGATCGCGGAGAGCGCGCGCTCGATCGACGTGCGGTACTCGTCGCTCGGTCCGTCGAGCGTGAGCGGCTCGGCCGCGCCCTTGAACTTGCCGACCTGCAGGATGTCCACCTGCGCGTGGAGCTTGTCCTCGAGGAGCTCGCGCGCGTAGGGGATGGCCGACGCCGGACCGGTCGCCTCGACCTCGCCGGCAGGGCTCATCGCGATCGTGTCGCAGCCGCGCGCCGCTGCTGCGTACGTGGTGTTGTCCCACGCGTCGGCGTGACACAGCACGGAGATGCCGCGGCTCTTCAGGCGGGCGAGCCCGTCTCCGAGCTCGTGCGCGCGCGCCCATCCGAGCGCGGAGGCGCCGAACGCGACGAACACGCCCTTCACCTCCTTGCGGTTCTCCGCCTGTTTCAGCGCTGCGACGAGCACGTCGAACGTGTGACGCGAGGGCAGCGAGAGCAATCCGGAGACGCTCTTCTCCGGCGCGCCCGAAGAGAGATCGATCTCGAGGACCGCGGCGCCGGTGTCGCGCGGTCGATCGGTGTCGATGGGGACGTCCCACGAGCGCGGGCGACCGCGGCAACCGCTCGTCCCCGCGAGCGCCGCGAGCGCGAGCATGGCGCCGATGCCGAGACGACCTTTCATCCGCGCGCCACCTCTCGCATTCGCATGCGCCGTCACCCTAACGGGAACGCCGCGCGCGCGAAAGGGCGACGCCGTGCCATCATGCCGGCGCGATGACCCGCGAGACGCACTTCGACGTCGTCGTGGTCGGCTCCGGCTACGGGGGCGCCGTCGTCGCGCACCGGCTCGCCGAGGCGGGCCTGCGCGTGTGCGTGCTCGAGCGGGGCAAGGCGTATCCGCCGGGGTCGTTCCCGCGGAGCCCGAACGGCGTCCGTCAGAACTTCTGGGATCCGAGCGAGGGGTTGCACGGGTTGTTCGACGTCTGGTCGTTCCGCGGGCTCGCGGCCGTGGTGTCGAGCGGTCTCGGCGGCGGCTCGCTGCTCACGTCGAACGTGCTCATTCGCAAGGACGAGGACACCTTCGTCGAGGAGGACTTCCCGACGAGCAAGCACGCGCGTCGCGGCTACGAGCACTGGCCGGTGACCCGCGCCGACCTCGATCCGCACTACGACGCCGTCGAGAAGATGCTCGGCGCCGCGCGGTACCCCTGGGAGTCGATCACACCGAAGACGCGGGCGATGCGCGAGGGTGCCGAGAAGCTCGGCAAGCAGCTCGATCTCCCGCACCTGGCGGTCACCTTCGCGACGCGACCGGGCGCGCCGCCGAGGCAGGGCGAGCCGGTCGTCGAGGAGCACCGCAACCTGCACGACCGCACGCGCAGCACGTGTCGCCTCTGCGGCGAGTGCAACGTCGGCTGCAACTACGGCAGCAAGAACACGCTCGACTACAACTACCTCTCCTCCGCCCGACGGCTCGGCGCCGAGCTCCGCACCCGCTGCGAGGTCCGCACGATCTCGCGGCGCGAGGGAGGCGGCTATCGCGTGCAGTACGTCGATCACGGGGAGACGAAGCAAGACGGCACGCCGAGCCCCGATCTCCCGCTGCACGCGCTCACCGCGAAGCGCGTCGTCCTCGCCGCCGGCGCGCTCGGCTCGACGTTCCTCTTGCTGAAGAATCGCCATCACCTCCCCGGGTTGAGCGACCGCCTCGGCTCCCAGATCAGCGGCAACGGCGATCTCCTGGCGTTCCTCGATCAGTGTCGCGATCCGGGCACGCGCGCGCCGCGGCGGCTCGAGCCGGAGATCGGTCCGGTGATCACGAGCAGCATTCGCTTCGACAGCGACCGCACCGATCCGGCGCGCCGCGGCTTCTATCTCGAGGACGCCGGCTATCCGCAGGGCATGGGCTTCCTCGTCGAGGCGATCGATACGCCGTCGATCCTCGCGCGCTTGCTGGGGCTCGGATCGCGCGTCGTCGCCGCGTGGCTCGGCATGCGCCGCGGCGGCAACCTCAGCGCGGCGGTCTCGCGCGCGTTCGGCGATGCCGCGCGCTCGTCGTCGACGCTGCCGCTGCTCGCGATGGGACGCGACGTGCCCGACGGCCGCGCGACGCTCGACGCGCGCGGTGCCCTCGACATCGACTGGGCCGAGCGCGGCTCCGACGGCTACTTCGCCGTCGTCCGCGACACCGCGCGCCGTCTGGCCGAAGCGCTCGGGGGCACGCTGCGCGACGATCCGATCTGGATCATGCACCGACTCATCACGGTGCATCCGCTCGGGGGCGCGCCGATGGGTCGCGACGTTCGCGAAGGGGTCGTCGATTCGTACGGCGAGGTGTTCGGCCACCCGGGTCTCTTCGTCGCCGACGGCTCGATCATGCCCGGACCGGTCGGCGCGAACCCGAGCCTGACGATCGCCGCGATGGCCGACCGGATCGCGACGCGCATGCTGGGCGCCCGCGGCGCCGTCGACTAGCGTGCTCCCGATGTCGATCCGCACCCCGATCCGCTTCGTCGCATCGCTCGCGCTCACCGTCGCGATCGGTTGCAGCGGTGCTCCGGCGAAGGTCGTCGAGGCGCCGAAGCCCAAGATCGTCGCACCGAAGCCGCCGCTGCCGGCGTTCCCCGAGGGCTGGCCCTACCAGCCGGGGATGGGCGCCGTGACGGGCACGCACGGAATGGTCACGAGCGATGCGACGCTCGCGACGAAGGTCGGGCAGGAGATCCTCTCGAGCGGTGGCAACGCCGCCGACGCCGCGATCGCGGTCGCGTTCGCGCTCGCCGTCGTGCACCCGGCGGCCGGCAACATCGGGGGCGGTGGCTTCCTCGTCGCGCGCATCGACGGCAAGCCGAGCGCGCTCGACTTTCGCGAGACCGCACCGGCGAAGGCGCTGCGCGACGTGTTCCTCGGCGAGGACGGCAAGGTGACGACGGCGTCACGCGAGGGATATCGCGCTTCGGGCGTCCCCGGGAGCGTGGCCGGGTTGCACGCCGCGTACGTGAAGCTCGGCTCCAAGAAGAAGACGTGGGCCGCGCTCGTGGCGCCGGCGATCACGCTCGCGGAGAAGGGCTTCGTCGTCGACGCCGGCTTCGCGAAGGTCATCGAGGGAACGAAGGAGCGGCTCGCGAAGTATCCGGCGTCGGCCGCGCTCTATCTCCCCGACGGCGCCGCCCCGGCCGTCGGCAGCACGTTCAAGAACCCCGAGCTCGCCGCCACGCTGAAGCGCATCGCCGACCAGGGGCCGAAGGGATTCTACGAGGGGCCCACCGCCGACGCGCTCGTGAAGGAGATGGCCGCGCACGACGGGCTCATCACGCAGAAGGATCTCACCGACTATTCGGCCAAGTGGCGCACGCCGATCGAGCTCACGTACCGCGGCGCGAAGATCACCGCGATGCCGCCGCCGTCGTCGGGCGGCGCGACGCTCGCGATGATCTGCCACATCCTCGACGGCTACGACCTGCCGAAGATGCAATGGCACTCGGCCGAGGAGCTCAACCTCGTCTTCGAGGCGATGCGCCGCGCGTTCGCCGCCCGCAACGCGCGCCTCGGCGACCCCGACTTCGTGAAGAACCCGCTCGACGAGCTGCTGTCCGACGCCTGGGCGAAGGCGCAGCGCGCCACCATCACGAAGGGCAAGGCCACGCCGTCGAGCGAGATCAAGACGGCGGCGAGCTCCGGCGACGGCCCGCACACGACGCACTTCTCCGTCGTCGACGACAAGGGCAACGCGGTCGCGCTCACGACGACGGTCAACTGGTGGTTCGGCAACGGCGTCACGATCCCGGGCGCCGGGTTCGTCATGAACAACGAGATGGACGACTTCGCCGCGCAGCCCGGCACGGCCAACGGCTTCGGGCTGGTGCAGGGCGAGCCGAACGCGATCGCTCCCGGCAAGCGGATGCTGTCCTCGATGTCGCCCACGATCGTGGTCGGTGACGATGGGAAGGTGATGCTCGTGACCGGCGCGGCCGGCGGCCCCACGATCATCACGAGCACGTTCTCGATCCTCTCGAACGTCGTCGACCACGGCTTCGACGTCTCCGCCGCGGTGAACGCGCCGCGGTTCCACCATCAACATCTCCCCGACGTGATCATGTTCGAGAAGGGCGGCCTGCCCGCCGCGCTGCAGACGGCGCTGACCGACATGGGCTACACGTTCAAGGAGCGCGACCACATCGCCGACGCGCCGACGATCGGCTGGTCCGAGAAGGGCTGGGTGGGCGCCCCCGAAGTGCGCCGCCCGGGCGCGTTCGCTGCCGGCTGGTGAGGCTCTGTCTGTTTACTTCTCACCACAGAGGCACAGAGACACAGAGGATTTTTGGGGCGCTTCGCGATGACGCTCGGGCTGCCCGCGCAGACGAAGACGTCAGGGCGCGCCCCCCAAAAAATCTCTGTGTCTCTGTGCCTCTGTGGTGATCAGTAAGCAGGGGCGTGGTGCGAAGCCACTACGGGGCAGGGGTCTCGGGGGGCTTCGTCGTCGTGCCCTCGGTCTGGCCGGTGCGCTGGCGCGCGCGATCCGCGCCGGAGCCCGTGTCGACCGCTTCGAGGTACGTCTTGTAGTTGGCGATCGCGTCGGCCTGCTGGCCCGAGTCCCACTGGGCGTCGGCGAGCATGAGGCGCGCGGACGAGAAGCCCGGCGAGACGGCGAGCACTGCCTTGAAGTTCGAGATCGCGCCGGCGTTGTTGCCACGCCGCTTCTCGATCTGACCGAGCGCGAAGAGCGCATCGGTGTCGGAGGAGTTCTGCGCGAGGGCAGCGCGGAAGTAGGTCTCGGCGCCGGCGATGTCCCCCGCGAGCATCGCGGCGTGACCCTTCTTGTCGAGATCGCGATAGTCGCCCGTGGGCTTGTCGGGCCCGCCTCCGGTGCTCGTGCCGGTGGGCGCGCCCGTGGCCGTGCCGGTGCCCGCGACGGCGACCTTGCCGGTGCTGCTCGGCGCGGCGCTCGCCGAGGCGGCGACCGATGCAGACGTCGACGCCGACGCGGACGCCGCGACGACCGGCGCGCCGGCGACGCCGAGCTGCTTCAGCGTGTCGAGGAGCATGTGGCGCGGCGCGCGCTTGGAGAGCTCGTCGAGCGACTCCTGCAGTCTCGCGGGCGGGCCCCCGATCGCCGCGGTGTAGGCCGCGACCGCGACGTCGCCGGGCGTCGCGAACATCCCGAGCGGGACCTTGCCGAGCGTGACCGATGCGGACTTCGCTGCGGTCTCGATGGCCTTCGGATCCCCCTTGGGTGCGTCGGCGAGCACGACCATCGCCTCGAGGATGGGCTCGTTGGCGTGCGCGGGAAGATAGAGACGGAGGCCCGAGCCGTTGCCTTGCGCGGCGAGCGCGCGGGCCGGGCGGAGATCGCTCTCCGCCTTCTTCACGCCCTCCTCGGTGGCGCGCGCGAGCTCGCCCCAGCGCGCACAGGTGCGGCCTGCCGAGGCGCCGATCGACGTCGCTTGATCGCGCTCGAGCGAGCTCCCCGTCGCCATGGCGGCGATCCAGTGCACGATCGCGAGCTCGCTCTCGGCGCTGCAGAAGCCGTCCCATGCCGCGAGCGACTTGTCGTCGATGACGGTGGCCCGCAGATACGCTTCGCGCGCGACCGCGTAATCGCCCTCGCCGCGCGCGCGATCGCCGGCGGCGATGGCGTCTGCAGGCGCGCCGCCACCGCGCTGCCCGAGGGCGCGCCGCCGATCCCCGCGGCGGTCAGAGCCTTGTCGACCCACGGCCGGCCGACCGTCGCGCCGAGCACGACGAGCCCGCCGATCACGAACAGCGCCACGAGCCACTTCGTGCCGCCGCTGCGACGACGACGTTGGGTCGGAGGGAAGAGCGACTCGTAGAGCTCCTCGCGCGAGGGCTGCGACGGCGAGCTCGTGCCGGGGATCGAGTTCGTCGGCACGTTCGAGTCGACGCGGCGTCGCGTGGGAGGCTCCGGCTCGAGGCCGTCGGTCCCCGGCAGACCCGCGACGAGATCGGTGAGCGACACGCGATCCTTGTTCTGCTCTCCCGGGCGCTGGGGCGGCGGCGGCGTGCGCGGCGGCGGGAGCGGCGTGTGCAGCCGCGCGTCCGAGACGCGCGCGACCGCCGCGGCGTCGGCCGCCTGCAGGCGGGCGGCTGCTTCCTGCGCGCTCATGCCCGCCATGGGGATCGTCGGCGGATCGACGGCCTCGTGCGCCGCCGGTCCGTTCGGATGGCTCGGTTGTACCGGCGGCGCCGCGTTCGGCGGCGGATTGCCCGACGGCGACGGCACGAACGGCGAGAGACCGAGCGGCGTACGCAGCGACGTGTCGGGCCGCGGCGGCGGCGCGCTGCGCGGCCGTTGCGCGCCGGGGTTCGAGCCCTCGGTCGAGTTGCGCGGCGGTGGGATCGCGCCGGGCGGCCTCAGCGTGCCCGAGCCCGATCGCTGGGCGGGCGCGGCCGACGGAGGGTTCTGCGCCTTGCCGTACGCCGGCGTGTGCGCGGGGATGCGCTGCCCCGGTGGCATCGCCGGCCCGTCGAGGCCGACGTTCCCCGCCGTCGGCAACGGCAGCGTGTGCTGCGGAACGTCGGCGCGCGCGGCGGGAAAGAAGGGCTCGAGCTCGGGGATGTCGCCCACGCGTCGCGCGGGACCATCACCGCGGCGGAGCAGATCGGTGCGTGACACGCGCCCGGCGCGGATCGCGCGCTGGAGCTCGACGAGGCTCCGCAGCTCGAGCGGCTCGCCTTCGCGTCGATCGATCCGCCACAGCTCCGGCGACGCGGCGGTGGGGATGCCGGCCTGCGATGCGCGCGGGCGGAAGACGCGGAACTGATGACCGCAGTTCGTGCACTTGACCGTGGTCCCGCGCTCCGAGACGAGCGCGTCGTCGAACTCGTAGTCGGTCTGGCAACGGGGGCAGGTGACGTCCATCGCGGGGCGGCTTGCTGGGCGGTAGTGGGATCAGCCGCTCGAACGAACGAAAAATAGCACGCGGTCCCTTGCCGCGGGAAAGGATCGCGCCGGCGTGCCGCTTCCGATTCCGCCGCGCCGGAACGGCTCACCGCGTCGTGGGCGTCGCCCGGGGTGTGAAGGCCCGGACACGCCTGGCATGGTCGCCTCCAGGTGCCGACCACGGCCGCACGGGAATCGGAGCCTGCGACAATCGGTTGGCGACCGCTGGAACCGAGGCATATCGGTTGCTAGCCTTTGTCCGCCGAGCCGCCCGCCCCGTCACCCGGGGTGGGTGTCCTTTGCGAAATGAGCAGCGAGGTCCCCTGATGTCTCCGCGTAAAGCCGTCACCCCGGGAAATCAGCATCTCCGCCGTCTCGTCTGGCCCGCGGTGGGCGCCGCCTCCCTGCTGGCCGTCGCCGCGATGATCGGCGGCTGCCCGATCTACGCGGCCGACAGCTGCGAGGCCGACCCGAACTGCCAGGGGGTGGACACGCCCACGTACGACACGGGCATCCCGCCGAGCGATTGCGGCTCGTGTCTGCCCGGCTACGTGTGCTCGGGTTCGACCGGCCGCTTCGCCTGCGTCGCCAGCGATTGTCGCGCGACCGAGAAGCGATGCTCCTCCGGTCAGTCCTGCACCGAGGTCGGCGGCGTGTACGCGTGTCGCGGCGCCTCCGACGCCGGGTCCGACGCCGACGCGGCGCCCGTGATCGATTGCCTCAAGACGGGCTGCATCTCCGGCTACAAGTGCGGCGACGACGGCAAGGGCGGTCACGTGTGCGCGAGCACCGATCCGAACGCCTGCACCGACGACGTCGACTGCCCGAGCAAGACGGGCGCTGGCTCGCTCTGCCTCGGCGGCGTGTGCAAGGCCCCGAAGGATCTCTGCACCGACTCCGCGCAGTGCGACTCGACCAAGTCCTGCGTCGACGGCCGCTGCGTCGCGAAGTGCACCACGACGTGCTCCTCCGGCTACGCCTGCGACGCGAAGTCCGGCCTCTGCGTCGGCGGCGCGGGCTCCTGCGCCGCGAAGTCGCCGCCCCCGCCGCCCCCGGGCGATGCGGGCCCCGATGCCTCGGCCGATGCTCCGGCGAGCGACGCCGGGAGCGACGCCGCCAGCGACGATGGCAGCGATGCCTCGGCCGACACCGCGCCGAGCGGCGATGCCGGGACGGATGCTTCGGCCGACGCCGCGGTCCCCGCCAAGGTCTGCAGCAGCAGCGCCGCCTGCGTGGCCACCCACTGCGTCGACAAGTGCGCGACGGACGGCTCGTGCAAGGCGGGCCTCGTATGCGTCGGCGGCGGCTGCGTCCCCGACGATCGCCCGCTCTTCTTCTGCGACAAGGACGGCACGAAGGACGGCGTGCAGGACCTCTGCGCTGCCGGCTCCATCTGCCTTCACCACAACTGTTACGTGGGATGTGCGGGAGCTGGGGACACGAGCTGCGCGAAGTTCGACAAGTTCCCGGTCTGCAAGTCCGTGACGACCTCGTCCGGTGCGCACGACGTCTGCGGCGCATCGACGAGCCTCGGCAGCGAGTGCGATCCCACGACGACGCCGCCCAAGACGTGCGCCGCCGGCAAGATCTGCCTCGACGGGTTCTGCAAGTAACCGCCGGGTCGACCCGTTTTCCCAGCGATCTCCGCGCGCCGGATGGCCGGTGGGGCGCCGGTGTGCTAACCCGCGCGCCCCGCCATGCCTCCCAATCTGCGCAACATCGCGATCGTCGCTCACGTCGACCACGGCAAGACCACCCTGGTCGACGCCATGCTGAAGCAGAGCGGTGTGTTCCGCGAAAACGAGGCCGTGATCGAGCGAGTCATGGACTCGAACGACCTCGAAAAAGAGCGCGGCATCACCATCCTCGCGAAGAACACGTCCGTTCGCTGGCGCGTGCCCGGTCCGGGCGGCGGCACCGAGACCAAGATCAACATCATCGACACGCCGGGTCACGCCGACTTCGGCGGTGAGGTCGAGCGCATCCTCTCGATGGCCGACGGCGCGCTCCTGCTCGTCGACGCCGCCGAGGGTCCGCTGCCGCAGACGCGCTTCGTGCTCCGCAAGTGCCTGGAGCGCGGCTTCCCCGTCATCGTCGTCATCAACAAGATCGATCGTCAGGACGCGCGCGCCGAGGACGTCGTCTCCGAGGTCTTCGACCTCTTCTGCGACCTCGAGGCGAACGACATGCAGGTCGACTTCCCGATCATCTACGCGATCGGCAAGCTCGGTCAGGCCAAGCGCGCGATGGCCGACGAGCTGAAGAACCTCGAGCCGCTCTTCGAGACGATCCTCACCAAGGTGAAGCAGCCCGAGGGGGATCCCGCCGCGCCGCTGCGCATGCTCGTCTCCAACCTCGATCACGACGAGTACGTCGGCAAGCTCGCGATCGGGCGCATCGTGCAGGGCACGCTCAAGCAGGGCGACCAGGTCACGATCGTCGGCGCGAAGGGCACGTACAAGGGCACGATCAAGGTGCTGTCCGTCTTCGAGGGCATGAAGCGCACGAACGTCCCCGAGGCCTCCGCTGGGGAGATCGTCGCCATCGCGGGCGTGGAGGACGTCTTCATCGGCGACACCGTCGGCATCACCACGACGCCCAACGAGGTCATCGAGCCGCTCGCGCGCATCGCCGTCGAGGAGCCCACGCTCAAGATCCGCATCGGCGTGAACACCTCGCCGTTCGCCGGAAAGAGCAAGGCGTCGAAGTACCTCACGTCGCGTCACCTTCGCGAGCGCCTCTTGAAGGAGACGCGCCGCAACCTGGCGATCCGCGTCGACGAGACGGACAGCCCCGACACGTTCGCCGTCTTCGGCCGCGGGGAGCTGCAGCTCGCCATCCTCGTCGAGACCATGCGTCGCGAGGGCTACGAGGTGCAGATGAGCAACCCGGAGGTCGTGACCAAGGAGGTCGAGGGCCAGATGTGCGAGCCGGTCGAGCTCGTCGTCGTCGACGTGCCGGAGAGCTTCATCGGCGTCGTCACCGATCGCCTCGGCCAGCGCCGCGGTCGTATGGTCAAGATGTCGAACCCGGGCTTCGGGCGCGCCCGCCTCGAGTTCCGCGTCCCGTCGCGCGGCCTCATCGGTTTCCGCGGCGAGTTCCTCACGAGCACGCGCGGCACCGGCCTGCTCAACACGCAGTTCGACGGCTGGGAGCCGTGGGGCGGCCCGATGATGAAGCGTCCGTCGGGCGCGATCGTGTCCGACCGCGCCGGCGTGACGACGCCCTACGCGATGCACCACCTGCAGGCCCGCGGCGAGTTCTTCCTCTCGCCGGGCGCCGACGTCTACGAGGGCATGATCGTCGGCGAGCACAACCGTCCGAACGACACCGACGTGAACGTCATCCGCGAGAAGAAGCTCACCAACGTCCGCAACCACGGCAAGGACGAGAACGTCATGCTCGCGGTCCCGCGCACCCTCAACATCGAGACCGCGATGGAGTGGATCGACGCCGACGAGCTGGTCGAGGTCACGCCCGACGCGGTGCGCGTTCGCAAGATCATCCTGAAGTGCAACCTTCGCCCGCGTCGCGAGGACGCCATCGAAGACCGCCAGGTGGTCGCGCAGGCGGACTGAGCGGACGCAACGAGGCTATTGCACCGGCGCCGTCGAGTCGGCGGCGTCGAGGGACTTCACCGGCGCGTTGCACGGTCGTCGCTCGCCGCACGCGCTCGTGATCAGCACCGACACGGCCACGACCGACGCGAGCACGACGCCGGCGATCGACTTCCTCACGACTACTTGTGTCGTCCGCTCCACGTCGCTCCCTCCGGTACCTGCTGGGAGTGGAGCATACCGCCGAACGTGCCCTGGAAGCTCTTTCCGTCGGGCGCGAGCACCCAGCGGAAGTTGCCGTTGCCATCGGTCTCCTCCCAGGTCCCTTCGACGACGTTGCCCTCGAGCTCGCCGTCGAACCTGCCCTTGCAGGAGGCATAGGTCCCGAGCACATGCGTGCCGTTGATCTCGACCGTCATCGGGATGCGCTCGTGGGCGACGAGGGCATCACCGCGCTGGCTCATCGTCCACCGCCCCTGGACCTGCGGGACGACCGGCTCGGCCTTGGCGGTGTGCGCCGCGGTCGAGGTCCTGGTCGGCGGCGAGGATGTTCCACCGCAGCCCACGAAGGCCGCGAGCAGAAGCGCGAGTGAGAAAAAGCGGGTCGCTTTGAACGCTTGCATGGGAACCTCTGCAAACGCTCCTGCAAGACCGGGGCGCGCGCTCGGAGCTTCGGCTCTCTTTCGCGCGAAAAATCGCTCTGCGCGGCCACGAGCGGTAGGCACCAGACGGGGAATGGGATAACCAGCGATCCACAGCGGCGCCCGAGGGCGTCTGCGAGTGTCCCGAGTGACCGCGGAGCCCGATCGCTAGTGAAGAAGAACTACGTCCTCGATACGAACGTCCTCATCCACGACCCGAAGGCCATCTTCAAGTTCGAAGACAACGATCTGGTGATTCCGATCTACGTCATCGAGGAGATCGATCAGTTCAAGCGTGAAGGGACGGAGCGCGGCCGCAACTGCCGCCATTTCGCGCGAACGCTCGACGAGCTGCGCGAGACCTCCAAGGGGCACCTCTCCGAGGGCGTGCCGCTGGGCGATGGCATGGGCATGCTCCGCGTGGCGGTGCCTTCGACGCGCGGCGATCTGCCGGTCGCGCTCGATCACAGCGCGCAGGATCACGCGATCCTCAAGACGGCGCTCGACGTCCGCGACCGCGATCGCACGCGCAAGACCGTCTTCATCACGATGGACACGAACCTCCGCATCCGCGCCGATGCCCTCGGCATGGAGAGCGAGACGTACGAGAACTCGCGCGTCGCGATCGAGGAGCTCGATACCGGCATCGTCGATCTCAACGTCGACAAGGGCGACGTCGACGGCTTCTTCCAGAACGGCCAGCTCGTCCCCAAGTCGAACGGCCTGTTGCCGAACGCCTGCGTCGTCCTCAAGGACGTCGAGTCGAACAACCACACCGCGCTCGGGCGCTACGACAGCGTGAAGCAGGCGATCACGCCGCTTCGCGTCCCGCGCGAGGGCGTGATGGGCATCCGCCCGAAGAACAAGGAGCAAGCCTTCGCGCTCGACCTCCTCCTCGACGACTCGATCCGGCTCGTCACGCTGGTCGGCAAGGCGGGCACCGGCAAGACGCTCATGGCGCTCGCCGCCGGCCTGAAGAAGGTCGTCGAGGACGGCACCTTCACGCGCATGCTCGTCTCGCGCCCCGTGATGCCGCTCGGCCGCGACCTCGGCTACCTGCCGGGCGACGTCGACGAGAAGCTCAACCCCTGGATGCAGCCGATCTTCGACAACCTCGAGTTCCTCTACAGCCACGGCAAGCGTGACGGCAGCGGCTTCCACGAGCTCATCGAGGGCGGCCTCGTGCAGGTCGAGCCCCTCACGTACATCCGCGGCCGCTCGCTGCCGCACCAGTACCTCATCGTCGACGAAGCGCAGAACCTCACGCCGCACGAGATCAAGACGATCATCACGCGCGCCGGCGAGGGGACGAAGATCGTCCTCACGGGCGACCCGCACCAGATCGACAACCCGTACGTCGACAGCGCGAGCAACGGCCTCTCGATCGTCTCGGATCGCTTCCGCAGCGAGAAGCTCGCCGGGCACATCGTGATGTCGAAGGGCGAGCGCAGCGAGCTGGCCGAGCTGGCAGCGAACCTTCTCTAGGTCCCCCTCAGTTAGGTCCCACATCACGATCGGGCCCGCACGGCTCATCGGTTTCGGACCAGAATTTAGGCCCGCACGGCCTTACGTGCGCTTTCACGGGCTACCCGTGGGGCGCCCGACCGTCGCGCGGGCTGAAGCGCTGCGCTGGAGACCGAGAGGTCGCCCACCATGGAGACCGAGAGGTCGCCCACCATGGAGACCGAGAGGTCGCCCACCATGGAGACCGAGAGGTCGCCCACCATGGAGACCGAGAGGTCGCCCACCATGGAGACCGAGAGGTCGCCCACCATGGAGACCGAGAGGTCGCAAAGACGCAAAGACGCAAAGACGCAAAGCGTCTTTTTTTCGGCTTCGCACCAGGCGGCGCGAGCCCGGGGACCGTGACGTCGCAGCGGTGTCGAGAACCCAGCGCGAAGCGAACAAGAACGCGTTGCGTCTTTGCGTCTTTGCGTCTTGGCGAAATCTCTTCTCGTCTCGTAGCGACTCTCGTCTCCAGCTCGACGAGCCAGCGCGCGCGACGGTGAAGCGCCCCAAGATCGACCCGCGTGGGCGACGCGCAACGTGTAGCGGGCCCGAAAATTCTCTCTCTTGAAGTCAGCCACGCACGGCGCGCAGCACGACGAGCGCGGCGACGACGAGGAACGCCACCAGCGCGATGAAGAGGATGAGCATCGGCGGGCCGCCCTTCGGCTTCGCGTCGGGCGGCGGGACGGTCATGCGCTCGGCCTCGTCGCGCTTCGGCAGCTCGCGGATCTGGATCGGGCCCGGGCTGCCCTTCGGACCGCCGCCCTTCTTCACGCGGCCGTAGAAGACCTGCGAGTCTTCCTCGACCATCTCCTCGTGCACGCGGCGCATCTTGCCGCTCTCGCTCGTGCTCGTGACGTGCGCGGACGGCTGCTCGCGGCCCATCGGGGAGGGGCGGGTGCTCGGACGCTTCTGCGCGACCGGGATCGACGGATCGGACATGATCTCGTCGATCTCGCGTCGCGCCATCGGTCGCGTCATGTCGCCGGTCGAGTGCGGGACCGGGGTGCTGATCGGATCGGTGATGGGCGCCTCGGTCATCGGGCTCGGCTCGCGCTCCGTGCCGGCCATCGCCTCGCCCATCGCGGTGTCGCTGATGACGTCGGACGTCGCGAGGCGGCCGGTGCGACGGAGCTCGGTGAGATGCGAGTGGACCTCGCCCTCGAACTCGCTCGACAGCTTGCCCGGGAGCCCGTCGATCGCGAGCGCGGCGTGCGGCGCGAGCGGCGTGGGCGCGACGCCGGCAGCGAGCGCGCGCGACTGCGGGCTGCTCGGCTTCTTGCCGGGGCGGGGGGGGCCGACGCCCACGACCGTCGAGGTGGTGGGTGGCCCGACGCCCGCCACCGTTCCCGTGGTGGGTGGCTTCGGTCGCTGCGTGCTCGCGATCTCCATCGACGACTTCGGGCCGAGGCGCTCCTCGAGCGCGAGGATCTCGGCGAGCGCCGCCGCCGCCGTCTTCGGGCGGACGCGCGGATCGCGCGCGATGAAGCGCAGGACCAGGTCGTCGAGCTCGATGGGGAGCCGCGGGTTGTACTGACGGATCGAGCGCGGCGGCTGGGTCGCGAGCGCGACCAGGAGCGCCTGCAGCGTGTTCGCCTCGAAGGGGAGGCGGCCGGTCGTCATCTCGAAGATGAGGACGCCGAGAGAGTACACGTCGACGCGGGCGTCGAACGCGTGCGCGCCCGCCTGCTCCGGCGCCATGTAGAGCGGCGTGCCGACGGACTGACCGGCGCGCGTGAGGCGCGTGTCGTCGGATTGCACGAAGGTCGAGAGGCCGAAGTCGACGACCTTGACGAACTCCTTCTCGCCGTCGCGATCGACGAGGAAGACGTTCTCCGGCTTGAGATCGCGGTGCACGATCCCGTTGCTGTGGGCTGCGCCGAGCGCACGGCACACCTGCTTGGCGATCCGCAGCGCGCGATCCACCGGCAGGGGGCCGTCGCGCACGAGCTTTTGATGGAGATCCTCGCCGACGAGCCGCTCCATCACCAGATAGGGCGCGCCGTCGTCGCCTACGCCGTAGTCGAAGACCTCGACCGCGTGGCTCGAGCCGATCTGCGCACAGATCTTCGCTTCCCGCTTGAAGCGAGCCCGGATCTCCTGATCGTCGACCAGCGTGGGGTCCACGAACTTGATCGCCACGCGCCGCTCGAGCCGCAGGTGCATGCCGCCGAAGACGGCGCCGATCGCACCGCGACCGAGGAACTCGTCGACGCGATAGCTGCCCGCGATGACGGTCCCCAGGCGTGAGCGGTCCGTGGCGCTCTCGCGCTGGCGCCTTCGGCCTGCGCCCGGCGTGGGCCCTTCTCGTTTCTCTCGGTCGGGCATGAGTTCCGCGCTGCGGTAGCGAACCAAGCTCGGAGGGGGTGGGTCAAGTGGGCAGCGATGGGCGCTCGGGAAAGATACCTGATCCAGAGCAGCCCAGCGCGCCTCAGGCGGGCCGCGCGCGCGGGCCTGATTTCTTGGCGAAGAGTCGTGATAGCGTGGGCGACGGCATGAGCGGGAAATCGCCGAGCCCCCACACGGACGCCGAGGCACGGCGCGCGACGCGGGAGTCGTCCGTCGAGCCGACCGCCGAGAAGACGACGGGCGTCCCGCCGACGCCGCCCTTCGGCACGTCGATCAAGACAGGCGACCTCCTCGAGCAGCGCGAGCACTTCATCCAGACGTTCTTCCGCAAGGGCGCCGAGATCACGGAGGAGCTCCTCCACGAGGACGAGCGGCTGCGTCGCCGCCTTCGCGAGCTCGAGGCCGAGAACGCGGCGCTGCGCGCGCAGGTCGCGAGCGACGACGCCATCCGCGATCTGCTGTCGAAGATCGAGCAGCTCGAGCGCGAGAAGCACGATCTCCTGTCGCGCTTCTCGGACGTGCAGGCGTTCTCGTCCCAGTACTCCGAGCGCGTCGGTGAGATCGAGGCGGAGAACGCGAAGCTCGCCAGCCTGTACGTCGCGAGTTACCAGCTCCACTCGACGCTCGACCTCCGCACGATCGTCCGCCAGATCAAGGAGCTCCTCGCGCAGTTCGTCGGCGCGCGCGCGCTGGCCATCTACGTCGCCGACGAGGAGAAGGCCGAGGTGGTGCCCATCGCGAGCGAGGGCGTGCTCCCTTCCTCGCTGGTACGCGTGGCCTCCGGCGCCGGACCGATCGGCAAGGCCTACGCGACCGGATGTGCCCAGTGGGTCGAGGGCGACGCGACCACCGGAACCGTCGAGGCGCCCGCCGCGTGCATCCCGCTCCGCATCCAGGACCGGACCGCCGGCGTCATCGTGGTATTCGCCACCTTCGAGCAGAAGCCCGCGTTCGTCGACGTCGACTTCGAGCTATTCAAGCTCCTCGGCGCGCACGCCGCGTCCGCGCTGGTCGCCTCGCGGCTCTTCGCAATGCACGACGCACGACTCCCTTCGCTCGACGCCTTCGTCGACGTGGAGTGAGCGCTCTCTGACGATGGATACGACGATGGACTCGAGCTCGGAACAACAATGACCACGCCCGCCCAGCACTCCTGCTTGATCGTCGAAGACTCTCCGATGATGCGGCAGCTCCTCGTCTTCGCGCTCGCCCGCATCAAGAACCTTCGCGTCACCGAGGCCGACGACGGCATCGACGGCATGCGGAAGCTCGCGAACGCCAAGTACGACCTGATCATCACCGACATCAACATGCCGATCATGGACGGCCTGAAGCTGGTGAAGCGCGTCCGCAGCGATCCGACGCACAAGGACACGCCGATCATCATCATCACGACCGAGGGCTCCCAGGAGGACCGGCAGCGCGCGCTCGCCCTGGGCGCCAACGCGTACATCACGAAACCGATCCAGGCTCCGCAGGTCATCGCGAAGGTCAAAGAGCTCCTCAAGATCACGGAGTAGCTTCGCAACAGGCCTCGTCTGCTTACGGATCACCACAGAGGCACAGAGACACGGAGGCGAGCGGGGCTGCCGCGCGAAGCGCCGGGGCGTGGCGATCACCTGTCAGGGCTGGTGGCTTGGAGACTGAGCGTGACCGCCTCGCGCGCGGCAGCCCTCCGGTCCTCTGTGTCTCTGTGCCTCTGTGGTGATCCGTAAGCAGAGACGACGTTGACGCGCCGCAGGGCGGCGACGGACCGCGTCATGGCCGGCGCGGGCGCGGCGACCTTGACGAGCCCGGCCCTCACCCCTACCAAGACTTTCAAAGAATTTTGAAAGTTTCAAGGAGGGACCGTGGCCTACGACGGGCTCGACGAATTCGTCGGTGAGCTGACGCGCGCTTCGGAGCTCGTGCGTGTTCGCGTGCCGGTCGACCCGCACCTCGAGCTCGCCGCCATCGCCGATCGCGTGGTGAAGGCGAAGGGACCCGCGCTGCTCTTCGAGCACGTGGCTACGCCCGGTCAGCGCCCGTCGCCGTTTCCCCTCCTCATCAACGGCTACGGCTCGCGGCGCCGGATGTCCCTCGCGCTCGGCGCTCCGGACTTCGAGGATCACGCGCGCGCGATCGAGCGGTTGCTCGCGGTGGCGGGCGTCCCCGGCGCGGTCCACGAGCCGAACGGCGGGCGCAGCGCTGCGCTCGCGCGCATCTTCCAGAGCGTGCCGGATCTGGCGCACGTGCCTCCGCGCACCGTCGGTTCGGGGGCCTGTCAGCAGGTCGTCCACGTCGGAGACGAGGTCGACCTCGACACCTTGCCGATCATCACTGCATGGCCGAGCGACGGCGGCCCGTTCATCACGCTGCCGGTCGTCTTCACCCGCGATCCCGAGCGCGGTGATCGCAACGTCGGCATGTATCGAATGCAGAAGCTCGATCGCCGCACGACGGCGATGCACTGGCAGATCCACAAGACCGGCGCGCGCCATTTCCAGAGCGCGAAGAAGCTGGGACGGCGCCTCGAAGTCGCCGTCGTGCTCGGCGGCGATCCCGTCTATGCGTATGCCGCGACCGCGCCGCTGCCGGACGGGCTCGACGAGCTCTTGCTGGCCGGGTTCCTCCGCAAGCGCGCCGTCCGCCTGGTGAAGTGCAAGACGATCGATCTGGAAGTGCCCGCCGACGCGGACATCGTGCTCGAGGGCTACGTCGACCCGAGCGAGCCCCTCGTCGACGAGGGGCCGTTCGGCGATCACACCGGCTACTACACCCCGGTCGAGCCGTTTCCCCGGTTCCACGTCACCGCGATCACGCACCGTCGCGACGCGATCTACCCGACGACGATCGTCGGACCGCCGCCCATGGAGGATCAGTGGCTGGGCAAGGCCACGGAGCGGCTGTTCCTCCCGCTGCTCAAGCTGCAGTTGCCGGAGATCGTCGACATGAATCTCCCGGTGGAAGGCGCGTTCCACAACCTCTGCATCGTCTCGATCAAGAAGACGTTCCCGTTCCACGGGCGGAAGATCGCCCACTCGATCTGGGGCGCCGGACAGATGATGTTCACGAAGGCGATCGTCGTGGTCGACGACGACGTCGACGTCCAGAACGTGGACGAGGTGGCGTTCCGTGTGCTCGCCAATATCGACCCCAAACGTGATCTCTCGTTCAGCGAGGGGCCGAGCGATCAGCTCTGTCACTCGGGCGACCTCCAGAACTTCGGCGGAAAGGTCGTCGTCGACGCCACGCGGAAGTGGCGCGAGGAGGGCTATACGCGCGTCTGGCCGGAGGTCTGCGTGGTCGACCCATCGACGCGCGCCGCCATCGACGGCCGCTGGCGCGACTACGGAATCGAGCTCCGGGGAAATGGCCACACGCGCTCGGGCAACGGTCACGCGCCCACGGTCGAGACGGCGCGCGGTCCGCTCGATCGCATCGTCGCTGCCGCGCGGGAGATCGTTCGATGAGCACCTCGATGCCGACGGAAGAGGTCCAGCCGATCGCGGAGCTCGGCGCGCGCGCCGGTCACGAGGAAGCGCACGGCGGCGCGGTGCGGGCGATGTTCGATCGCATCGCGCCCACGTACGACACGGTGAACCGACTGCTGTCCGCCGGCTTCGACGTGCGGTGGCGAAAACGCGCGGTGTCGCTGCTCGCGAGCGCGCCCGCCGGAGAGATCCTCGACCTGTGCGCGGGGACGCTCGATCTGGCCGCCGAGGTCGAGCGGGCACTCCCGGCGCGTCGCGTGATCGCGGTCGACTTCGCAGCGGACATGCTGGCGCGCGGCGCGCACAAGGTCACGCGCACCGAGGCGATCGTCGGCGATGCGATGGCGTTGCCCTTCGCCGACGGCCGCTTCGCCGGCGCGATCTGCGGGTTCGGTCTGCGAAACCTGGCCGACGCGCAGACGGGCCTCGCCGAGGCGGTGCGCGTGCTCGCGCCGGGCGGTCGCCTCGTCCTGCTCGAGTTCTTCGCGCCCCCCGCGGGACCGACGGGCGCGGTGACGCGCGCGTTCCACTCCGTGTATGCGCGCGCCGTGCTGCCCGCGGTCGGCGCCGCCGTCGCCCGTGACCGTGCTGCCTACGCGTACCTGGCGCGCTCGATGGCGTCGTTCCTCGAGCGTCGCGTCGTCGAGGAGAAGCTCTCGGCGCTCGGCATGACCGAGGTCACCGGCGTCGACCTCACGCTCGGAGTCGCCTCCATCGTCAGCGGCAAGAAGGGCCAGGGAGCATGAGCCGGGAACGCAAGATCGTCGTCGCGATCACGGGAGCGTCGGGGTCGATCTACGCGCGCGCGCTCGTCGAGGCGCTGATCCTCGCGCGCAAACGCGAGCCGCTCGCGCTCGCCGCCGTGCTCTCCAGCACCGCCCCCGAGGTCTGGTCGCACGAGCTGGGCGGCGACGTACGTGAGTGGCTCGCCGCGCGCGATCTCCCCGTGTTCCAGGGACGCGACTACCGCGCTCCGTTCGCCAGCGGCAGCGCGCGCTGGGAGGCGATGGCGGTCGTGCCCTGCTCGATGTCGTCCGTCGCCAAGATCGCGCACGGAATCTCCGACGATCTCCTGTCGCGCGCCGCCGACGTCATGCTCAAGGAGCGCCGCAAGCTGGTGCTCGTCGCTCGGGAGACGCCGCTCTCCACCATCCACCTCGAGAACATGCTCGCGGTGGCGCGCGCGGGCGCGGTGGTGCTGCCCGCGACGCCGTCGTTCTACGGGCGCCCGACGACCATCGACGAGGTCGTCGGCACCGTCGTCGCGCGCGTCCTCGATCAGCTCGGCATCGAGCAGGGCGACGCCCGGCGCTGGGGCGAAGACATCGTGCAGGGTGCACGGACGGAGGGGAGGGACCGATGAGCGGAAAAGCCTTCGTCGATCGCGCGATCGCCGCCGCCGGCCTGGATCGCTTACTCGCGCGCCGCATCGCCGGCGACCTCACCGCGGACGATCGCGTCGATCTGTCGCGACGATTGCCTTCGATCGACGTGCTCGTGCTGGGAGCGCTGGCCGATCGCGTGCGGGCGGCGGAGCGCGGTCCCGTGGTTCGCCTGCACCTGCGCAAGCCGAGCGACGACGGCGCGATCTCGTTGCCCTCGTTCGATCCCGTCGCCGGGGGAATCGTCTTCCTTCGTGCAGTCGCCGGAGCTCGGCTCCTGAGCGAGCGCGGCGCACGGCTCCGCGTCGACATCGACGACGTCGGCCTCCAGCTCGCGCAGGTTTGTCTCGCCTACGGCGCCGACGAGCTCGTCGCGCCGCAGAGGCGCTCGATCGTGACGGACGCGGACGGCGACGCCTCTGCCCGCGCCATCTTGCTCGAGCGCGAGCTCGGCGCGCTGATCGTCGCCGCCGGCCGCGAGCCGCTGGTCGTCGAGCGGAAGGCCGGCGAGACGCGCGAGCGCGGCATCGACGAGCACAGTCCGGTCCGAAAGAAGTTCCGCGCGCCCGGTCGCGAGCGCGACGTGTCGTCCGAAGGAGAGCCATCATGACCGCCGTCGTCCGCGCACTGGACATCCTCACGAAGAAGGTTCGCGAAGGCGGACGGCTCGACGAGGCCGAAGCACTGGCGCTCTTCGAATCGCCCGATTTTCTCGGCGTGGGCGCGCTGGCGAACGAGGTGCGCGAGCGTCGTCACGGTGATCGCACGTACTTCAACCGCAACGTGCGGCTCGAGACGACGAACGTCTGCGTCGCGAACTGCCGCTTCTGCTCGTTTGCCCGGCTCGAGACCGGGATGCCGGGCGCGGTGACGATGACGGTCGAGCAGGCGATTGCCTCGCTGCGTGCGAAGATCGACGGCGCCGAGCCGCCCACCGAGGTGCACGTCGTCAACGGCCTCAACCCGGATCTGCCTTTCGAATACTACGAGGAGCTCCTGCGCGCGCTCGCGATCGCGCTGCCGGGCGCGCACCGCAAGTGCTTCACGGCGGTCGAGATCCACTGGTTCGCGCAGCACTACCGCCTCGACGTGGCGACCGTGCTCGCTCGGTTGCAGGCGGCGGGCCTGCAGTCGCTCCCGGGCGGCGGCGCGGAGATCTTCCACCCCGAGGTGCGTACGCGCATCTGCGACGACAAGGCGACCGCCGACGAGTGGCTCGAGGTGCATCGGCGTGCGCATGCGCTCGGGATGCCGACGAACGCGACGATGCTCTACGGTCACGTCGAGACGTACGCGCATCGCGTCGACCACCTGCTGCGTCTTCGCGCGCTGCAGGACGAGTCGATCGCGCTCGGGCGCGCGCGGTTCCAGGCGTTCATCCCGCTCGCGTTCCACCCCGACGGCAACGGGATGAAACAGCTGCCGGGGCCTACCGGCGTCGACGATCTGCGCACGCTCGCCGTCTCGCGTCTCGTGCTCGACAATTTCGACCACATCAAGGCGTACTGGGTCAGCTCGACGCCGAAGGTCGCGCAGATCGGGCTCTCGTTCGGCGCCGACGACGTCGATGGGACCATCGTGTCGGAGACGATCTACGCCGCCGCGGGCAAGCGCGCCCCCGAAGGTCTGTCCGTCGACGATCTGGTTCGCTTGATCCGCGAGGCCGGCCGCCTGCCGATCGAGCGCGACACGCTCTACCGGGTCGTGCGCGAGTTTCCGCGCGCGGCGCCCGAGGGCTCGTTCAAGGTGCGCGATCGGCGGCAGGGCAAGCATCTCGACGTCCTGCGCGAGGGGAGCGCCGAATGAGCGCGCCGGTGTTGCGTGTCGCCGGCGTCGGCTACCTCAACGCCGCGCCGCTCGTGTGCGGGCTGGAGCGCGACGATGGAATCGAGCTGTTCCTCGGCCCCCCGTGCGAGGTCGCTCGTCGTCTGGCGGAAGGCGAGGCCGACATCGCCCTGCTGCCGGTCGCGGCTGCGGCCACGATCGGCGATCTCGAGCTCCTCGAGCTCGGCGTGGTCGCGCGTGGTCCCGTGCGCAGCGTCGTCCTCGTCGGTGAGCGCCCGCTCGAAGAGGTGAGCACCCTCGCGCTCGACGCGTCGTCGCGCACGAGCGTCGTGCTCGCGCGTCTCGAGATGGCTGCGCGCAACCCGTCGCGGGCGCTGCGGCTCCGCGCGATGTCGCCGGCGGATGCGATCGCGGCGGCGCAGGGCGAGACGGGCGCGCTCGTGATCGGCGATCCGGCGATCGATCTCGCGACGCGCTTTCCGTTCTCGATCGACCTCGGCGAGGCGTGGCGTGCCCGCACCGGGCTGCCGTTCGTGTTCGCCGCCTGGGCGGCCAAGCGCGGCACCTTCACCGGCGCGATCGTCGCACGACTGCGTCGGGCCGCCGACGAGGGACATGCCGCGCGCGGCGCCATCGCCGACGCGTATGCGGCCAAGCGCGGCGAGCCGGCGGCGCGCTACCGCAGCTACCTCGAGGAGGCGATCCATCACCGGCTGGGCGCCGACGAGCGCGCCGGGCTCATGCGCTTCTTCGCCGACGCCGCTGCCGCGAAGCTCTTGCCGGCGGTCGAGGCGACCTCGCTCTTCTACCCCGGCGCGCAGCCCGAAGCCCTTCGATCCGCGCCCCGCGCCGCGCCTGCCGTTGCGACGACGTCGTGTGACGAGGTGCTCGATCGCGTGGTCGGCGGCGGTCGACTCTCGGGCGCCGAGGCCGTCCGGCTCTATCGCGATGCCGACTTCTTCGCGCTCGGTCTCGCGGCCGACGCCGTGCGCCGGAAGAAGAACGCGCCCGACGTGGTGACGTACATCGTCGACCGCAACGTCAACTACACCAACGTGTGCACCACGAGCTGCCGCTTCTGCGCGTTCTACCGGCCGGTCGGGCACGAGGAGGGTTACGTCCTCTCGCGCGAGATCCTCGGTCAGAAGCTGCAGGAGGTGGTCGACGCGGGGGGTGTGCAGATCCTCCTACAAGGTGGGCTCAACCCGGCGCTGCGCATCGAGTGGTACGAGGATCTCTTTCGCTGGATGAAGTCGACGTATCGGCTCGGCCTCCACGCGCTCTCGCCCGAGGAGATCCTCCACCTCGCGCGCCTCGAGTCGCTCGACGTCGCGACCGTGCTCCGGCGCCTGCATGCCGCCGGGCTCGACAGCGTGCCGGGCGGCGGCGCCGAGGTGCTGGTGGATCGCGTCCGCAAGGTGATCGCCAAGACGAAGTGCACGAGCGACGAGTGGCTCTCCGTGATGCGCACCGCGCACCATCTGGGGCTGCGCTCGAGCGCCACGATGATGTACGGCACGACCGACACCGCGGAGGAGCGCATGCTCCACCTGATCAAGGTGCGTGATCTACAGGACGAGACCGGCGGCTTCACCGCGTTCTTCGGCTGGGATTTCCAGTACGAGAAGGGCACCCGCATCGCGGCCGGCGATCACGGCACGGTGCTGTATCTGCGGACGCAGGCGATGGCGCGGCTCGTCCTCGACAACGTCGATCACGTCGGCAGCTCGTGGGTCACGCAGGGACCCGCCGTGGGGCAGCTCGCCCTTCGCTTCGGCGCCGACGACTGGGGCAGCGTGATGTTCGAGGAGAACGTCGTGTCGAGCGCCGGCACCACGTTCCGCATGGACGCCGCGATGATCGAGAAGCAGGTGCGCGATGCGGGCTTCCGCGTCGTTCGCCGCAACGTCCGGTACGATCACCTGGGGCAACCCACGTGACGCGCGTCCTGCATGCCGAGGCGGTCGTCGTCGGGGACGGCACGTCCATTCGCGACGGGGCGGTCGTCGTCGACGACGGTGGCGTGGTCCTGGACGTCGGCCCGGCGATGGCGGTGCGCGCGCGGGCGACCGGCGCTGCGGTGGAGCGCTTGTCGGGCGTGCTGTTGCCCGGCCTGATCAACGCGCACACGCATCTGGAGCTCTCGGGGCTGCGCGGCAAGACGGCGATCGGCGCCGGCTTCGTCCCCTGGCTCACTTCGCTGCAGCGCGCGCGCGCAGAGGAGGACGAGGTCGAGCGTGACGCGGCGATCGACCGTGCGATCGCGCACCTCGTCGAGGTCGGCGTCGTGGCGGTGGGCGAGGTCACCAACTCCCTCGTCGCCTGGCGGCGGCTGTCGCGTCGGTTGCTCGGGACGATCTTCCACGAGGTCTTCGCGATGGATCGCGACGCCGGGCTGCGCGCCGTCTCCGCGCTCGACGAGGCGCGCGCCGAGCACGCACCCCCGGGCGACGCGTTCCTCTATGCCGTGGCGCCGCACGCTCTCTACTCCACGCACCCCGACGTGGTGCGCGCGATCGTCGCGCTCGCGCGGCCCGGCGCGCCGTCGACGATGCACCTGGCCGAGCACGCCGCGGAGCGCGCCTTCCTCGCGACCGGCAAGGGGCCCTGGGTCGGGTTCCTCGAGTCGCGCGGCGCCGGGCCGGCACTCGCCGCGTTTCCCGTGCCAGGCCAGTCTCCCGTCGCGCTCGCGGCGGCCCTCGGCGTGGTGCGCGAGAACGCGGCGCTCGTTCACCTGACGGACGCGAACGCCGAGGAGCTCGACGTCGTCGCGGCGAACGTCGCCGTCGCCGTGCTGTGCCCTCGCTCCAACCTCTCGCTCGAGACCCGCCTGCCGCCGCTGCTCGCGATGCGATCGCGCGGCGTCGTGCTCGCGCTCGGCACCGACTCGCTGGCCTCGTCGCCTTCGCTCGACCCGCTCGCCGAGGCACGCGCGCTGTCGGATCGAACGCCGGAGGTCCCGGCCGCGTCGCTCGTCGCGGCGGCGCTCTCGGGCGGCGCGCGCGCGATCGGCTGGTCGCGGGAGCTCGGATCGATCGCGACCGGTCGTCGACCCGGTCTGCTCCACGTCGCACCGGCGGAAGGTACTTCGTTGCCAGCCGACCTCGATCCGTCGGCGTGGCTCCTGCGCAACCTCTCGCTGCCGCGTCGGCTGCTCGCGGCCGCCGGGCGCGCCGAGGTGACGTCGTGATCCGCGCGCTCGCCCGCGTCACGGGCAAGGCGTCGGCCCTCGCCTCGCTGGTCAAGCTGTCGCACACCGTCTTCGCGGCACCCTTCGCGGTGGCGGCGGCCATCCTGTCGACGCGCGGTCCGCACGTCGCGCCCACGGTGGCGCGCGTGGTGGCGATCGGGGTGGCGCTCGTCGCGGCGCGCACCGCTGCCATGGCGTACAACCGGCTCGTCGACCGGGACGTCGACGCGAAGAATCCGCGCACCGCGACGCGAGAGCTCCCGGCGGGCATCGTCTCGATCAACGGTGCGCGCGCGCTGGTGGTCGTGTCGTGCACCGTCTTCGTGGTCGCCGCGGCGACGCTGGGGCGCGTCCCGCTCGTCCTGTCCCCGCTCGTCGTCGCGGTGTTGCTCGGTTACTCGCACGCCAAGCGCTTCACGTGGGCGGCGCACCTCTGGCTCGGTCTGGCGCTCGCGCTGGCGCCGGGCGGGGCCTGGATCGCGATGGGCGCGCCCCCCGCGCTCGGGATCGTGGCGCTCATGGTGGCGGTGGCCTGCTGGGTCGGGGGCTTCGACATCCTCTACAGCCTGCAAGACGAGACGTTCGATCGCGCGGCGGGTCTACGCTCCATTCCGGCGGCGTTCGGGGCGCGGGGTGCGCTCGTGTTCTCGCGCGCACTGCACGTGCTCACCGTGGTCGGGCTCCTGTCCGCGGGCCTCGCGCTGCGCGGTTCGTATGCGTACTTCGGCGGTGCGCTCATGGTCGGCGCGCTGCTGGCCTACGAGCAGTCGTTGCTCCGGCCCATCGCCGGCACCAATCGCGTCTCGCTCGATCGCCTCGACAAGGCGTTTTTCGACGTCAATGGCTGGGTCTCGCTCGGTTTCCTCGCGCTCGTCGCCGTCGACGTCGCGCTGTGGCCATCGGGCGCGCCGCTCTCCTTCAGGTGAGGTGAATCATGCGCCAGAGAACCATCCTTCTCGACGAACGACTCGACGACGCAGCGACCCGCGGCCTCGCGCGCGACCTGGTGCGCCTGGGCGTCGAGGCGCGTCCTCTCCACGAGCGCGATCGTGTCGTCGGCTTCGTCGCCGTGCTCGACGACGAGGGAGCGGCGCGCATGGCGAAGAAGACGGGCGTCTGCCGCGTGCTGTCCGCGCCTTCGCCGCATCCGCTGGCGGGGCATCGCGGCGGTGGTCCACGCGTCGTCCGTGTGCGCGCGGGCTCGGCGCGTGATCACGTGGAGATCGGCGGTGACGCGCCGGTCGTGATCGCAGGCCCGTGTGCCATCGAGTCGCTGGAGCAGCTCGAGGCGTGCGCGCGTGCCGTCGCCGGGGCAGGGGGCCGCCTGTTCCGGGCCGGCGCCTACAAGCCGCGGACCAGCCCGTACGCGTTCGCCGGCGGCGGCAGCGAGGTGCTCGCCATGCTGCGCGAGGTCGCCGATCGTCATCGCCTCGGCGTGGTGACCGAGGTCCTCGACCCGCGCGACGTCGGCATCGTCGCGGCGCATGCCGACCTGCTGCAGATCGGTGCGCGGACGATGGCCGACGTGGCCCTGCTGCGCGAGGTCGGCCGCGCGCGCCGGCCGGTGTTGCTCAAGCGGGCGCCGGCAGCGACGCTCGACGAGCTGCTGTCGGCGGCCGAGCACCTGCTGCACGCGGGCGCGACGGACGTGGTGCTCTGCGAGCGCGGCGTGCGCGGTTTCGATCCCGCGTCGCGCAACCTCCTCGACCTCGCCGCCGTCCCGCTCTTGCGACTGCGCACCGAGCTGCCCGTCATCGTCGATCCGTCGCACGGCGTCGGCGTACGCAGCGCCGTCCTTCCGATGGCCGCTGCCGCCATCGCGGCGGGCGCCGACGGCGTGATGGTCGAGTGCCACCCGGACGCCGGCATGGCCCGCTCCGACGGCGTGCAGGCCCTGTCGCTCGAGGTGCTCCCGCGCCTCTTCGCGCAGACCCACGCGATCGCCTCGGCGATCCGCCCGTCGATGGCGACCGCCGCGGAGTGAGCGCGCACGGGGGACAAAAACGGAAACGGCGACTCTTTCGAATCGCCGTCGCCGTTGCAACGCGCCGGAGCGCTTTCGAGAAGCGCTCACGCCGCGTGCGGGATCGTGCTCAGAGCCAGCCGGCGATCTCGCCCATGAGGCCGAAGGTCGTCGCCTTGTTGCCGTCGACGGAGTCACCACCGCCCGCCGCCTTCGCCTTCGACGAGACGTCGAGCGACATGAAGGGACCGACGGCGAGGTGGAAGTGCTTGACCGGGTGGATGACGAGCGGGACGAACGCCTGCACCGCCATCGTCGTGAACGTCGGGCCGTCCTTGCCGCCGGACTTGCTCGACTCCGTGGCGAAGGTGAAGCCGAGGAGCGGCCAGAGCGAGAGCGAGCCCGGCGTGATCCAGATGTTGTAACCAACGCGCGGACCGACGGAGATCTTCGTCGAGCTGTCGGAGTCCGACGCGCCAGCGGCCTTGGAGCTGTTGAGGTCGATGCCGAGGAGCGCGCCGACGCTGATGTTGTCGGCGACGAAGTAGTCGATGCTCGGCTGGATCCCGATGTGCGAAGCCGAGGCGGAATCACCCTGCGGCGGCTTGATCGACGTGAAGGCGATGTCGAGGCGCGTCGCGGCGGCGAAGTTGATGACGCCGGCGTTGCCGAATTCCTTCTCGCCGCTCGCAGCAGCGGGAGCAGCGGCGGTGGCCGTCGCAGTCGTCGTGGTGGTGGTGGTGGCCTCTTCGCCCTCGGCGAAGGCGGGCAGAACGACGAGCGAGGCAGCCGAAACCAAAGCAAATGCGAGCTTCCGCTTCATGGTGAATTTCCTTTCGTGATCCCGTTTCGAACGCAGAATGTCGAGGCTATTGCGGCACGGTTTACGACACCGGGCCAAAGAACTCGCGCATTCTTTCAAGTCTCGTTGGAGGCAACGTGGGTGCGACTGCGGACCGTTTCGCGGCTGCTTATCAGCACCGGTGGCGAAACATCAAGGGGCATTCGTGGCCGTTGCACGTTCGAAGCCGTGTCTTCGTTCGAGTGACCCACGCGCGCGATGGACGGTCGATCGGCGCGCGAATTCACGGCATTCGAGCTGGCAGCGTTCAAATTCTCATCCAGGCGTATCGTGCGAAGGCTCGTTCGCGGTGCTGGTTCGACCTGTGGATGGTTCCCTCACGGAGATCCGTGGAGCGCGGCCCACTTGTGACGGCCCACGCGCCGAATTGTTCATGCGGCCGCGTCACGAACCGCTCCGATGGTGAGGTGCATAAACACGTTACACGTGCGTAGCACCGCACGCGTTTTTCACGATTCTTCGGTAAATCGTGGTCGATTCGCGTTCCATCGAGCGCTTATGCACCCGGCGCCGTGGCGTCCTTGCAACACCTGTCGCCGAATCGATGCACTCGTTATGCAAAGCGGACGGAACCGCTCCGGTTGAAATCGGCGGTGCGACTTTCGGTCGCTCGTCGCGTCGCCTTCGTTCCTCTGCGACTCAGATCGGGCGCAAAGAGTTCGCCGCGTCGATGATGGCGGGGTCGTGCGTCTGCGTCTCGTCCCACGCCATCACGAAGACGATCACGACGCCGAGCCCGTTCGGAGCCTCGCCCACCATCACGAAGACGTCGGCGGGCGCGCCCTTCGACATCGCCGCCATGTCCTCGTACATGACGACGTCGATCCCGTGAAGCTTGCCCGGCTTCGGCTTGCCGAAGTCGACCTTCTCGATCGCGTAGTCGGCGCCGATCGCGCGGACCTTCGCCTCGAGCTCGTCTTTCGAATCGGCGCCCACGAGCACGATCGCCGCCTTGCGGTCGGTCGGGTGCGCCACCAGCGCGCCGCCCTGCTGCGCGTACTGCCAGCCGTCCGGGATCCGCATGCGGGCGCCGTGGGTGGCCAGCGTCATCCAGGTCGCGTCGTCCGCGGTGGCCGGCGCGGTCGTCTTCTCGCCACCGACGGCCACGACGGGGCCCTTCGGCGCGCCGCCGCTACCGCCTCCGCACGCGGTCGACGCGGTCGCGAGGATGCAGGACAGGGCCGGGACGAGGAGGGAGCCGAGGACACGTCGGAGCGACATGCCACTTCGATGTCCGGCCGCGCGAGAGATCGCGCGCGCGTCGTCGCGCTGGGCTCGAGCGGTCCAGATTCCTCGAGAATCAGCGGAATTTCCCGGCGTACAGGGCGCCGTCGCCCAGCTCGTAGGCGATGCGGAGCAGCTGGTTGTACTTGGCGACGCGGTCGGAGCGGGAGGCGCTGCCCGTCTTGATCTGGCCCGCGTTCGTCGCGACGGCGAGGTCGGCGATGAAGGTGTCCTCGGTCTCCCCCGAGCGGTGCGAGATGATCGCCGTGTAGCCCGACTTCTGCGCCATGCGGATCGCGTCGAGCGTCTCGGTGAGGGTGCCGATCTGGTTGACCTTCACCAGGATGGAGTTGGCGACGCCGTCGGCGATGCCCTTGGCGAGGCGCTCGGGGTTGGTGACGAACAGATCGTCGCCCACGAGCTGCACCTTCTTGCCGAGCTTGTCGGTGAGCGCCTTCCACGTCGTCCAGTCGTCCTCCGCGCAGCCGTCCTCGATGGAGACGAGCGGGTATTTCTCCGTGAGCTTCGCGTAGATGGCGATCAGCTCTTCACCCGATACCTGCTTCTTGTCGAAGGTGTACGCCTTCGTCTTGCGGTCGTAGAACTCGCTCGCCGCGCAGTCGAGCGCCAGCGCGACGTCCTTGCCGGGCGTGTAGCCGGCCGCCTGGATGCTCGCCACGCAGCGCTGGATCGCTTCCTCGTTCGAGGCGAGCCGCGGCGCGAAGCCACCCTCGTCGCCGACCGCGGTGGTCAGGCCGTCCTTCTTGAGGTTCGCCTTGAGGTGATGGAACACCTCGACGCCGGCGCGCAGGCCCTCGGCGAAGGTCGGCGCGCCCCAGGGCACCACCATGAACTCCTGGATCTCGAGGCCGTTGTCGGCGTGCATGCCGCCGTTGAGGATGTTCATCAGCGGCGTGGGCAACACGCGCGCGACGGCGCCGCCGAGGTATCGCCACAGCGGCAGGCCGAGCTCGTCGGCCGCGGCGCGGGCGCAGGCGAGCGACACGCCGAGGATCGCGTTGGCGCCGACCTTCTCCTTGTTCTTGGTGCCGTCGACCTTGTTGAGGACGCCGTCGATCGACACCTGATCGAAGATGTCGAGCCCGACGACGCCGGCCGAGCACAGCTCGTTCACGTTGGCGACGGCCTTCGTCACGCCCTTGCCGAGGAAGCGCTTCTTGTCCTGGTCGCGCAGCTCGATGGCCTCGTGCTCGCCCGTCGATGCTCCGGACGGGACGGCGGCGCGTCCGTGGCCGTCTTCGGTGAAGACCTCGACCTCGATGGTCGGGTTGCCACGGCTGTCGAGGATCTCGCGAGCGAGGAGGTGCGTGATGGCGCTCATGCCGCCGCTCTACTCGCGCCGCCCTCGTGCTCCAAGGGCCGTCGCGCGCCAGCTGCACGCCCGGCAATCGAACACTTGCCCGCCCGGCTGCTCCCGCTCTATCGGGACGTGGTGTCGTCCGGCCGTTCCCTCGTGATTTCGCTCCTCGGCGCGTCGCTCGTGCAGCTCTCGTTCGTCGCCCTCGGGTGCACCAAGGGCGCGCCGCCCGCGTCCCTGCTCGACGGCGGCACCGAGTCGCCCTCGGGGAGCGCCAGCAGCGACGCCGCGCCCGCGCTGGCCGCCCCGCTCGACGCCGCGCCGCCCGAGCCCGCCATCGACGAGCTGCAGGTCCGCGCCAAGAAGCTGTTCGAGGCCATCCAGAAGGACGAGCCCGACATCGCCCTCGCCCTCTTCTTTCCCAAGGAAGCCTTCATCACGATGAAGGACATGAAGGATCCCGCCGCGTACTGGGACAAGCTCGTGAAGCAGTACAAGTCGGCGATCCACTACTACCACCGCAAGCTCGGAAAGAAGGCATCCGACGCGGAGTTCGACACGCTCGAGCTGAACACGAAGTCGCAGGTCTACGTGGCGCCGAAGAAGGAGTTCAACAAGACCGGCTACAACAAGGTCGGCAAGTCGAAGCTCCGGTACAAGCTGAAGGGCAAGAGCTACAGCTTCGAGATCGCGACGATGATCGATCACGACGCGAAGTGGTACGTCACGCACCTGCGGAAATAGGATGGTAGGCGCGCCCACGCGTCGACGCTAAGGAGCCGCATGGCGAAGATCCTCGTCACCGGGGCCAGTGGGTTCATCGGTTCGCGCGTGGCGCGGCAGCTGTGCGAGCGCGGCGACGAGGTCAAGGTCCTCCTGCGACCGAGCGCGTCCCGCCGGGCGCTGCGCGGGCTCCCCGTCGAGGTGGCCGAGGGCGACATCATGATCGCCAGCACCGTCTATCGCGCCCTCATGGGCTGCGATCGGCTGTTCCACGTCGCGGCCAACTACAAGATGTGGGACCGCGATCCGAAGAAGGTGCTCGAGCCGTCCGTGCGAGGAACGCGCGAGGTGCTCGAGGCGGTGCGCCGTCACGACGGCATGATCGAGAAGGTCGTCGTCACCAGCTCCGTCGCGGCGATCGGCGCTGCGCGTGGCGGCGAGGTCCTCGACGAAACCTCGGAATGGAAGCTCGCCGACTCCGAGCAGTACGTCGTGGCCAAGCGCCGCGCCGAGGAGGTCGCGCTCGAGGCGGCGAAGGATCTCCCGATCGTCGTGGTGAACCCCGCGGGCGTGTTCGGCCCCGGCGACGCGCGGCCCACGCCGTCCGGTCAGCTCATCGTCCGCTATCTCAACTGGACGGCGCCGATCCCCTTTCCCGGCTCGCCCGGCGGGATCTCCGTCGTCGACGTCGACGACGTCGCGCGCGGACATCTGCTCGCGATGGAGAAGGGGCGCGTGGGCGAGCGCTACATCCTCGGCGGTGAGAACCTCACGATCACGAAGATCATCGAGACCATGTCGGACCTCACGGGCCTCCGCGGACCGGGACGAGAGCCGGCGAAGGGTCTCGCGGTGATGCTCGGTACCCTGATGGAGACGTGGGCGCGCGTCGCGGGCGGTGAGCCCGAGGTCACGTACAAGATGGCGCGCGACTTCTTCGACGCCGCCTTCTGGGTGAAGAGCGACAAGGCGAAGAACGAGCTCGGCTACACGATGCGGCCGGCCCGCAAGACGCTGGCCCGGGCCATTCGCTGGTATCTCGACAACGGCTACGTCGCGAAGGAGATCGCCAAGGAGATTCGCTACGACGAGCTCCCCGGCCGCGACCCCGACCCCACGCTGCCGCACGAGCGGAGCGCCGTCTTCGCCGAGGGATGAAAACCGTGTAGGGGGCGCGGTCGCGATGTATCGTGCCGGTGCAGAATGACGCGCTTCTGGGTCACCATTCCCGGCGAGCCGAAAGCCGTCGAGATGACGCTCGACGAGCTCGCGGAGCGCCAGCGCGGAGGCAAGCTCCCGGCGGGCACCCTCGCGGCGAAGTTCGGCGAGAACGACTGGAAGCCGGTCGAGACGATCCCCGAGGTGGTGGCGGCCAAGCCGCGCGCGGAGGGCGACGCGCCTCCGGGTGAGGTGCGCTCGTCGCTCGAGCCGGCGCCGCCATCGTCCTCGGCGCAGGGCGTCGACATGTTCGACGTGCCGCCGTCGCTCGGTCCCACGCTCCTCGGTGCGCCCGACGCCGCCACGAAGGACGCAGCGTCGGCCGAAGCCGGCGGGCCGGTGCCTCCGCCGCCTCCGCCCCCGCCTCCGCGACGGTCGCGCGGCCTCTCGAAGACGCTGCTGGCGGCGCTCGCCGTCGTCCTCGTGGTGATCCTCGGCAGCGGCTCGCTTCTCTGCGTCTGGTATCGCTTCGGTTACACGCACGGCGCGGTCTTCGAGCACATCCCGAGCGAGTGCTCCGTGATGGAGTACGTCGACTTCGCGGGCATCGACGAGTCCTCGCCGGTGAAGGACGTCGCGAGCAAGCGCGAGAAGGCGCTCGTCGACTGGGCCGAGGACATCGACGACGAGGAGGGCATCCGCCGCTCCACCGACGACGACGCGAAGGGCCGCGCCTCGACGCTCCGCACGCTCAAGCGCCTGGGCCTGCGTCCCTATGGCGACGTCAAGGAGGTCGCCTACTGCGAGATGCACGACGAGGGCGAGGTCGAGCGGATGCTCGTCATCGGCGGCTCGTTCCGCGGCAAGGACATCCTCACCGCCGTCCGCGAAGGGCTGCTCCATCGCGATCGCAAGCGCAAGGAAGACAAGCTCAAGCTCGAGGAGATCGACGGCCGCCCGTACCTGCGCATCGACGAGGACCGCTACGCCACGATGGCCACGAGCCAGGTGTTGCTCGTCGGTCCGAAGAAGCTGATCGAGCGCTACATCGTGGCGCGACCGATGGCGCAGAAGTACGGCATCAAGAACGGTCTCGCGATCGTGCGTCATCGCGAGGTCGAAGGCGCTCAGATCGGCACCGACGAGAGCTTCGAGCTCACGAAGCAGAAGCTCGTGCTCACGCGCGTCGTGACGGCCGGTAACCCGAAGGCCGAGGTCTCGTCGATCAAGGAGCGCCTGGGCGCCCTGGCCGAGAGGCTGCGCAAGACCGACGGGCTGGACGCGCTGGCCGACGCCTACGAGCAGGCCGACGTGACCGAGGACGACGGCGAGGTCCGGACGGTCGTCACCTTCACGATCTCCGACGTGGCGAAGGCCACGAAGACGCTCGTCGACTCCGACTGGCACGACCTCAAACCACTCATCGAGGTGCTCCGGCCCGCGATGGGCTCCGAGTATTTCCAGCACTCGATCCTCCCCGGCGTGGACTACTTCGAGCTGCGGGTCTCTCCGTGGTGAGCGGTGGTCGATCGTCGAGCGACGGTCTCGCCATCATCCCCATCGGTCCTTTCGCCGCGCCCGACGCGCCGACCTCGCTCGACGCGCGCTGCGCCCGGCTGTCGCTCTCCTGGGCCGATGATCGGCCCCTGTGCTGCGCGCGCGGCGCCGCGATCGACGGTCGCGCGCGGTTGCAGCTCGTGAAGCACCTGTCCCTCGCGTGGTCGCCGGACGGTCCGACCCAGCACGATCCGGCGCCGAGCGGCATCGTGGAGCGCCTCGCCGACGAGCCCTGGGGAGCCGGCCTCGTCTGCTGCAGCGCGCTCGATCGCGCCGTCGTGAATGGCGCGGTCCTCGGCGACGGCTGTCGCATCCGCGCGGCGGCTCGCTCGGTCGGTGAGCGCGAGGACGTCTGGCTCCTCGCCGATTGCGCGCTCTTTCCGCTCGATCTGGTCGACGGCGTGCTCGTGCCGTCCGCGCGGATCCCGGACGACGCGCTCGTGCCGGTGGCCGACGGTCGCTCGTCGCTGTGGGACGTGGCCAGGGTGCGCGTCGCGGCGCGCTTCGGTGACGAAGTACGCGCCGCGATCGACGACGGCGTGGCGAAGCTGCAGGCCCACCGCGCTCGAGGCCTTCACCTCAAGACGCTCAAGTCGCCGAACGACTAGGAGCCCGTCGGAGAGACTCCGCCGGCCTCCTATCCTTTCCAGACGCGCTCGCCTTCGGCGGCGCTAGACGGAGATCGCGCCCTTGCGGAAGTCGCTCTTGGCGAGCTTCACGTTGACGCACGCCGGCTTGCCCGAACGCACCGCCTCGAGCGCGCGATCGAGCGCGGGGCCGACCTCCTCGGGGCGCTCGCACCAGATGCCGAGCCCGCCGCACGCCTCGACGACCTTCTCGTAGTGCGTGTAATCGAGGCCGGTGGCGACCGCGCGCGGTTCGCCATAGAGCTCGACCTGGCCGCGGCGGATCTGCGTCCACCCCGCGTCGTTGCCGATGACGGCGAGCACCGGGATCTTCTGGCGCGCCATCGCCTCGAACTCGAGGCCGTGGAGCCCGAACGAGCCGTCCCCGTACACGAGCCAGGTCACGGCCTTGGGCCGCGCGAGCGCCGCGGCCATCGCGTAGCCGGGACCGACGCCGAGCGTGCCGAGGGGGCCGGGATCCATCCAGACCTGCGGCCATTGCATCTTGAGCACGTAGGCGGCGGTCGCCACGAAGTCGCCGCCGTCGCCGACGACGATGTCTTCCTTGCCGAGGCGCTTGTCGATCTCGGCGCACAGGCGCAGCGGGTTGACCGGCGAGTCGTTGCTCTCGATCTCGGCCGCCATCTTCGCGCGGGACTTCGTCTCCGCGGCGCGCACCTCGTCGAGCCACGCCTTCCACTGCTCGCGCTTCTCCGGCGCAGATTTCACGAGCTGGTCGAGCACGACGCCGCTGTCGCCGTCGATGGCGACGTCGACCGCGCGGTTGCGTCCGAGCTCGCGTCCGTCGAGATCGATCTGCACGACCTTCGTCTCCGAGTTGAGCGCGCGGCCGTAGTCGAGCCGGAAATCGAACGGCGTGCCGAAGATCAGGACGAGGTCGGTCTTGCCGAGCGCCACGCGCCGCGAACGCGAGAAGAAGCTCGGATGCGCTTGCGGCAGGGCGCCGCGCGCCATGCCGTTCACGAAGAACGGGATCCCCCACGCGTCGGCCGCGCGTTGCACCGCGTCGGGCTGCGGCGACCAGCGCAGCTGCGTGCCGACGATCGCCACCGGGCGCTCCGCCTTCTTCAACAGCTCGGCGGCGCGCGCGATCGCGTTCGGATCGCCTCCGGGTCGTCCGGGCGGCTGCGCGCGCGTGGCCGGAAGGTCGGCGTCGTCGCCGAAATTCATCAGCAGGTCGAGCGGCATCTCGAGGAAGACGGGGCCCGGGATGTCGGCCTGCGCCACGCGGAACGCCGCGTCGACGTACTCCGCGATGCGCCGCGTCTCGGGGACCCGCACCGACCACTTGGTGATCGGTCGCATCAGCTCGAGGTGGTTCATGTCCTGGAGCGAGCCCATGTCGGCGAGCTGCGAGGGGCCGGCGCCGCCGATGATGATCATCGGGATGCCGGCGCGCTGCGCGTTCGCGGCGGCGGTCACGACGTCGGTCACGCCGGGGCCGGCGGTGACCGCGCACACGCCCGGCCGTCCGGTGACGCGCGCGTAGCCGTCGGCGGCGTGGCCGGCCGTCTGCTCGTGACGCACGTCGACGACACGGATCTCCTCGTCGAGACATCCGTCGTAGATCGCCTGGATGTGACCGCCGCACAGCGTGAAGAGGTGCGTGCAACCGTGTCGCTTGAGGGCCTGCGCGACCAGCCGGCCGCCGTGAACCATGGTCATGGGGCGTTTATAGCCGAGATCCTTGGTGATCCGGGCGACGGTCGATCGGGCGCAACGGATCGCCGGTGTGACGAGCGTGCACGCGCCCCCCGCTGGACTGCCGGGCTCGAGTACAGCCGCGCCTGGCACCCATCTTGAGAAGGGATTCGTCAGAGCAAATCGAAGAAAACGAAACGCACCTTTACGGGACCATCCCCGCGTCCCGACCACGCCCGCCTGGGCGGACAGCGAGGGAACATCGTGAGCACTCGCCGATTGAAGCCGATTTCATCCGTGATCGAGGGGCGCCGCAGCATGGCGCGGCCCCGGTCGCTGCCTCTCGTCATCACCGTCCACGCGGACGGAACCGCGACCGCGCTCTACACGCTGCCGGACACGGAGCAGGACGAAGAGCAACCGCTCCTGCGCTTCGAGACCCTCGACGCTCTCCTCGATGCGCACGACCTCGAGGATCACGAGGTCGAGGAGCTGCGGCCGCTCGCCGTCTTCCCGCTGTCGGCGCTGCTGGTCGACGACGAGGTGAGCCTGCACGAGACGATCCGGAGCGCGCTGCTCGATGCGGGCTATCGCACGACGACCGTCGTCACGCTCGACGCGGCGCGCGCGCACCTCGGCCGCGCGGCCCCGACGGTCATGCTGCTCGACCTGCAGGTCGGCGAGGAGCTGCTGATCGAGCTCGCCGAAGCGCCGCACGCGCCGCCCACCGTTGTGTTCGCCGCGCGTGCCGACGCCGCGCTCCTCGCGAGCCGTTTCGGCGTCGGGACGCTCGCCAAGCCGTTCGCGCTCGCCGAGCTGATCCGCGCGATCGAGGACGCCATCCGCGACGGCAAGCGTCCGACGGTGGCGTGAAGACGACGAGGCCGCTTCAGGCCCGGGTGAGCTCGCGGAGCCGCCTCGTCAGCGTGGTGCGCCGATCTTCGCCGCGGGCGTCTCGGACCGCCTCGCGCAGCGCCCAGCGACTGCCCACGATGACCGCGAGCTTCTTCGCGCGCGTGACCGCGGTGTAGAGCAGCTTGCGCGCGAGCATCACGTAGTGCTGGTTCACCAGGCCGATCACCACGGCGGGGTACTCGCTGCCCTGTGATTTGTGGACGGTGCAGGCGTAGGCCAGGATCAGCTCGTCGAGCTCGTCGTCGCCGTACGGCACGTCGCGTCCCTCTTCGAGGCGGACCAGGAGCCGCGGCTCGGTGGCCTTTTCCTCGCCCGGCGGCGGAGTCTCGTCGATCGAGCGTGGCTCGAAGAGCTGGTGCACGAAGCCGACGTCGCCGTTGAAGACGTCGCGATCATAGTCGTTGCGTGTCTGCATCACCCGGTCGCCGACGCGGAACACCGTCTGTCCGCGGCGAACCTCCGCGGCGCCGGGTGCAAGCGGATTGAGCCGCGCCTGCAGGTCGGCGTTGAGCGCGCGTGTTCCGACCGAGCCGCGCACCATGGGGACCAGCACCTGCACGTCTCGTCGCGGATCCATGCCGAACGCACGCGGGATCCTCGTCTCGACGATCTCTCCGATCACACGCGCCGCTTCTTCGGGATCGTTGCGCTCGACGAGGAAGAGCTGGCCCCCGGCCTGCGCCGTCGTCGCGCCGCCGAGCGCGCCGGACGGGCGTGGCTCCTCGCCGCGGAGGATCGCGTGGGCACCCTCCACGATGCGCGACGAGCTCGCCTGGCGGAAGACCTCGGTGAGGCGCACCGTCGGGACGACACCGCTCTGGATCACGTCGCGCAGGACCGCCCCCGGCCCGATCGACGGGAGCTGATCGACGTCGCCGACCAGCACCACCCGCGCGCCGGTCGGGACGGCCGACAGCAGGGCGTGCGCCAGCGGGACGTCGACCATCGACGTCTCGTCCACGACCAGCGCGCCGACGTCGAGCGGCTTGTCGGCGTTGCGCACGAACTTCTGCTTGCGCGGGTCGACCTCGAGGAGGCGGTGGATCGTCGTTGCCTCCTTGCCGGTCGCCTCCGCCATGCGCTTCGCGGCGCGACCCGTCGGCGCAGCGAGGACGGTGCGCAATCGCGCGGTCTCGAGGAGCGACAGGATCGCCCGCACGACGGTCGTCTTCCCCACGCCCGGACCGCCGGTCACCACCGCGAAGGGCGCGCGCGCGACGAGCTCGAGGGCGGCGCGCTGCGCGGGCGCGAGCACGATGCCCGTGGTCGTCTCGAAGTGGTGGATCGCGGCCGCGACGCCGGGCAGCGTCGTGGGCTTCCCGCGCGCCTTCGGGTCGCCGGCGAGCAATCGGTCGATCGCGGCGCCGAGCGCGACCTCGTGCGCGGCGAGCGGCGCGTGAGCGAGACCTTCCACCGCCTCGACGACGTGGCCGGCGAGCATCAGCGCATCGATCGCGGCGCGCACGCGGGTGACCGTCGCCGCGTCCACCACGTCGTCACCGCGGCCTTCGCCTTCGACGGCGCCGTCGAGCAGGCGGGCCGTGCGCTCGGCCACCTGATCGCGTGGCGTCGCGGTATGTCCTTCCTCGGCGAACCCTTGCAGGACGTGCAGGACGCCGGCGCCCGCCCGATGCGGATCGTCGGGCGCGATCCCGACGGCACGCGCGATCGCGTCGGCGGACTTGAAGCCGACGCCCCAGATCTCGAGCGCGAGGCGATAGGGCGAGCCCTTCACCACCGCGAGCGCGTCGTCGCGGTAGCGCTTGTGGATCCGCTGCGCGAGGGCAGGGGACACCCCGAGCCCGCTGAGGAAGACCATGAGCTCGCGCACCGCGCGCTGCTCCTTCCACGCGGTGGCGAGCGCCCCGGCGCGGGCGCCGAGACCGGGAACCTCGCGCAGCCTCTCGGGCTCGTGATCCAGCACGTGGATCGTCTGCGCGCCGAACTTCTGCACGATCTTCTGCGCCGTCTTCTTGGCGATGCCCTTGACGACCCCGCCCGCGAGGTAGCGCTCGATCCCCGCCGCCGTCGTCGGAAGCGTCGAGGTGACGATGTCGGCCCGCAGCTGTGCACCGTGCCGCTGGTCGCGCTCGATGGACCCCACGGCGCGCAGGTGCTCGCCGCGCGTCACCGCCGGGAAGCGGCCGACGATCGTGACCAGGCCGTCGGGCTCGACGAGCGCGGCGGTCTGTCCACTCACGCCCTCGGGCCGCACCTTCACCACGCGGAAGCCGGACTCGTCGTTCTCGAAGGTCACGCGGACCACCGTTCCTTCGAGCACGGCGGTCCCGGCGTCGGCGCGGGGCGGGGGCGGGGTTCGTGTCACGGGAACCTCAGGCGCGCTCTTCGCCCGACGCTCGATAGAACGCCGCCGCGGTATCGCCCCATCGGCGGTCGTCCTCGTGGACGAGGCCGGCGAGGCTCGGCGCCGGATCGCGCGCAGCGTGCTCGAGCACGATCAACGCTTCCCGGGTGAAGAGCGCGTCTCCGCGCGCGAGCAAAGAGGCGAGGTCGCGCGCGAGATCGCCCGAGGGCACGTCGGCGTAGGGCGGGTCGATCAGCACGAGGTCGAAAGGACCGTGCGCGACGAGCAGCGGAGCGCACTCCTCCACCCGCCGCGCGATCACGGTGAGGCGCTGGTCGAGACCGAGCGCGGAGACGTTTTCGCGAATCGCGACGAGCGCGGGTCGGGCAACCTCGACGCATACCGCGCGCGCTGCTCCGCGCGAGAGCGCCTCGATGGCGAGCGCGCCGCTCCCCGCATAGAGATCGAGGACGGCGACCCCCGAGACGTCACCGAGGACGGCGAAGAGAGACTCGCGCACGCGGTCGCTGGTGGGGCGCGTCGCGTCACCCTTGGGGGCCTTGAGCGCGCGGCTCTTCAGCGCGCCTGCGACGACGCGCACGCGCGCCTCAGAACGCGCCGATGATGGACAGCGCGTTGTAGTTGGGCCCGAACGTCGGCTGCACCTTCACCGTGAGGAGCGGGGGCGTCGAAGCCTTCGTGTCGGACGGGCTCTCGCCCGTGTCCTTGGGTTTGTCGGTGAGGATGAGCACGGTGCCACCGGCGATGAACGCGGCGCCGAGGCCGTACCAGACGAACTGCATCGTCTGCTTCGTCTTCACCTTGTCGCAGAGATCGACGATCTGCGGCGCGAGGTTGGCGTCGGTCGCGGCTTGCTTGCGACCCTCGTCTCCGGCGCGCGCCTTCTCGCACGTGTCGCTGACCGAGCCCGAGAAGCGCTTGCGGTAGGCGGTGAACGTCGGATCGTCCTGCGCGTCCTTGATGGAGAGCGACGTCGCCACGCCCACGCCGACGAACACCGCGCCGACCGCGATGGCGCCGAGGCCGCCATAGAGCTGCCAGTCGAGCGGCTTGCTCGGCGCCAGCTTGACCGGCGCGAACTGCATCGTCGCCCCGACGGCGCCGACCTCGACGTTGGCGGTGCTCGACGCGTAACCGCTCATCCGGAGCTCGAGCGTGTGCGAGCCCGCGGGCAATTCGATCGTCGCCTTGCCCCCCTCGACGTGACCGACCTTGGTCTCGCCCTCATAGAGGTCGCCGCTCTCCTTCGCCGCGGGACCGACCACCGTCACCTCGACCTGCGCCTTCGGCGGTCCGCCGATGAGGCCGTAGAGCGCGTCGAGCGCGATCGCCTTGAGCTCGGGCGACGTACCGTCCTTGGAGACTGGACCGGCGTCGTACGTCTTGGCGACGGTCTTCACCTCGCCGTTGCCGTAGTAGCTGAGCGTCGCGGTGAGCTTGTTCGGCGGCGACTTCTTCACCGTGCCGAACACGAAGCGGTCGTGCTTGATCTCTGCCGCGATCTTCGCGCTGCAGGCGGGGACCGTGGCGTCGTCGCAACCGACCGTGAGGAGGATGGCCTCGAGCGCGTGTCCCTTCCCGCCGCTGCCGTGCTCCGTCACGCCTGCCGCCTCGATCATCGCGTGCTTCATCGCATCGGTCAGCGCGGCTGCTTCCTCGACGGCGTCGTTGGACGAGAGCGTCAGCACCTCGATCTCGAGCGCGCCGGGCGTGCCGGCCGGGGCCGCGTCCGCCGTGGGCGCGAACGTGGAGACCGTCGCCAGCGGCGTGAGGATCATCACACCCGCGAGCAGCGCCGAGATGGAGGAGTGGAGGGTCGAGCGGGCTGGGGAAAGGTCGTGCACAAAACAGTGGTACCGGATCCACCGCCGAAGTGAAGAGCCGTCGCTCTTCGGAACCGGTGCTCCCGGGACGGAGGCGCCTCGGGCGATTGTCCTTCCGCCCGCACCCACGGCGCGTGTACCGTCGTGGCGGCGAACGGGTGAGCTCCGCGAGGACGTCCGCTCCTCCACTCGCTGACTCGTTCGAAGGAAGACCGCCGATGGGATCCGGTACCGACGGCAAGATCATCCACGTGCATTTCGGGGCGCGCCGAGGTCGGGCGAACCGCAAGCGCCCGCGCGGCGATGCTCCGCCGACTCCCCCCTCCGAGCTCCGGCCTTCCTCCGTTCCGCCCCGACCGTCTCCGCAGCACGACGCGAACTCCGGCAGCATTCCCCCGCCGCTCGACGCGCGAGCCACCGACGGGGAGGGGCCGCAGATCGAGCCCACGCGCGACGTCTATACCCGCGCCGAGGTCGAGAAGCTCACCGGCGCGAAGGCGACCCGGCTGCGCGCCCTCGAGAAGAACGGCATCGTCGTCCCGAGCGCGCGCAAGGGGCAGAAGCGCGCGTACACGTTCCAGGATCTCATCGCGCTCCGCGCCGCGCTCGGCCTCCTCGCCAAGGGCGTCCGTGTGAAGGACGTCGTCCGCGCGATCGGCGCGCTGAAGACGGCGATCCCGCGCGTGAAGAAGCCGCTCACCGAGCTGAAGGTGACCGGCGACGGCGCCAAGGTCGTCGTGCGTTCCAGCGAGGGTACGTTCGAGCCGACCACCGGGCAGATGATGCTCGACTTCGACGTGCGCGCGCTCCGCGACGACGTCGTGCGCGTCCTGCGCCCCGCCGTGAAGCAACACCGAGCGCGCACCGCGTTCGAGATCTACCGCCGCGCGAGCGAGCTCGACGAGGATCCGCGCACCATGGAGGAGGCGGCGAAGCTCTATCGCCAGGCGATCGAGATCGATCCGCTCCTGGCCATCGCCTACACGAACCTCGGCAACATCCTCTTCCGCAAGGGTGACGAGACGTCGGCCGAGGCCCTCTACTCCAAGGCGCTGGCGATCGATCCGCGGCAACCCGAGGCGAAGTACAACCTCGGCTATCTCATGCTCGAGCGGCACGAGCTCGACGTCGCGATTCGCTATTTCCAGGGCGCGATCGAGGCCGACCCCCGCTTCGCCGACGCGTACTTCAACCTGGCGATGGCCTACGAGGAGCTCGGCGACCGCCGCAACGCGCGCCCGCTGTGGCGCACGTACCTCGAGCTCGAACCGTCGGGCACGTGGGCCGACATCGCCCGCCAGCATCTCGGCTGAGCCGCGCGGACTACTTGCACTCGTACTTGTCGGGGCGCGTGAAGACGCACGACTCCTTGCACTTCTTCTTCGCGGTGTACTTGGTGCCGTTGCACTCGATCAGCGTGCCGTGGTCGTTGTCCTTGGGCTTCGCGCACGCGAGGCGACCCTTCGTCTCGCAGGGGAAGTTCACCGACGGCTCGCGCTGATCACAGAGCGCGTCGCCGCCCGGCTCCTTTGCCGGCTTGCAGCCGTCCTCGCCGACGCAGGGCTTCTCGAACATCGTGGTGCCGTTGCAGAGGATGGCCTGCGTGCCGTCCTTCGAGCAGACGATCGGCACGGGCGGGAAGCACGGGTCGCCCGGCTCCGCCACCGAGTGATCGCACTTCGCCTCGCCCTTCTCCGATTTGCAGCCCTCCGGGCCGCGGCAGTGGAACTGGATCTCGAACTTGTTCTCCTTCGTGCACTCGAGCTGTTCCTTGCCGTCGACGTCGCACGCGGGCTTCGTCACGAACTGGCGATCGCAGCCGTCGCCCGCCTTGCCGATCGTGGCATCGCACTCCTTGACGGACAGGTCGGGGTTCGCGGTGCAGCCGCCGGGACCCCCGCAGGCGTTGAGCGCGAACTTGCCGTCGAGGCAGACGAGCGCGCTCTTGCCGTCGATGCAGTTGCGCTGGCCGAGGAACTTGTCGTCGCACGGCGTGCCGGGCTTGTTGCCGGAGAAGTCGCAGCGCGCGGTCGTGCCGTCCATCTTGCAGCCCTTCGGGCCGTCGCACGGGACCGCGAGGTAGCGCTGGTGCTTGCAGATGAGCATCTGCTTGTCGCCGCCGCACGCGTCGGTCTCGCACGTGTCGCCTGCTTTCGGCTTGCACCCGGCGAAGGTGGACGCGGTGGCGACGGCGACGACGAGGAAGGAGAGCTGGAGGGCGGCGCGCATCGCACGCGAGGATCGCCGAAACGCCCGCTCCTGTACAAACGTTTCGCCGGGAAAATCTCGCTTCGCTCGGTCGTCACCAGGGCTGGTTGTACTTTTCCGGGTCGAACTCGAAGTAGCTGCCCTGCGGCTCGTGCGTCTCGTGGAGGCTCACCGCCACGCCGAGACCGGTGATCGCCTGGACGAGCTCGTAGTCCTTCTTCTGCACCGCGAGCAGCTCCGCCGGTCCTGCGTCCATGGCGGTCGCCTGCTGGATGCCGTGGAACTCGAGGTAGAGGCGATCGACGAGCTTCATGGTTCCATCGCGCAGCATGTGCTCGACGACCGGATACTCGGCGCCCTCGATGTCGAGCTTCACGTAGACGACGTCCTCGAGCCGTACCGTCCGCGCGAGCCACGCGCCGAAGTCGATGGCGTCGACCCGGACCTTCTTCATGCTCGGGAACTTCACCACCGTGGGCATCACCGATCCGCCGAGGGTGACGTCCTCGGCGAACTCGAAATCGAGCGGCTCGTCCTTCGTCCACATCGCCTTTTCTTCGACGGTCAGCCAGGGACGCCGCGGGATGAGCGGAACGAGCCCCGGGTTCGGCTCGAACGACACGACGCGCCAGGGGTGCTTCGCGAAGAGCGTGCTCTTCTCGAACGCCAGCACGGTCTGGCCGACGTTCGCGCCGCCGTCCACGAACAGGTAGCGAGGCTCGTAGCGGGACGCGATCGCTCCCGAGGCGCCCGTGGCGCGGGGCGGATCCTCGCGCATGCGGCACGACGCGAGGATACAGAGCGGCAGGAGCGCGCAGAGCGCGCGGCGGGGAAGGGGGCGCTGCACGATGGCGATGCGAGCGTAACGCCGTGCGTCGCGCGCGGTCTCGGGTTTCCCGACGAGGCCGGTGCGCTACAGTGCGCCGACCATGCTGAACGCAGCGCGCCGCGTGCCCGTCCCCGTGAACGAAGCCGTGCTCACCTATGCGCCCGGAACCCCCGAGCGGGCCCGCATCCGGCAATCGTTGAAGGAGATGTCCTCGGCGGCGATCGACATCCCGCTCGTCATCGACGGCAAGGAAGTGCGCACCGGGCAGACCGGCAACGCGGTCTCGCCGCACGCGCACGAGCGCGTCCTCGGCAAGTTCCACAAGGCCGGCGCGAAGGAAGTGCAGTCGGCCATCGACGCGGCGGTGCGGGCGCAGCGCGACTGGGCGCGCATGCCGCAGGGGTCGCGCGCCGCCATCTTCCTCAAGGCGGCCGAGCTGCTCGCCACCAAGTATCGGCCGGTGCTCAACGGCGCGACGATGCTCGGCCAGAGCAAGACGGTCCATCAAGCCGAGATCGACTCCGCCTGCGAGCTCATCGATTTTCTCCGCTTCAACGTGCACTTCTGCGAGCGCATCCTCGAGGAGCAGCCGCTTTCCCCCGCCGGCAGCGGCATGTGGAACCAGGTCGATGCGCGGCCGCTCGAGGGCTTCGTGTTCGCGGTCACGCCGTTCAACTTCACGGCGATCGGCGGCAACCTGCCGACCGCCCCGGCGATGCTCGGCAACACCGTCGTGTGGAAGCCGGCGTCGACCGCGGTGCTGTCCGCGCACTGGATCATGCACATCCTGCGCGAGGCGGGGCTGCCCGACGGCGTGATCAACCTCGTCTACGGCAGCGGCGCGCAGGTCGGCGACGCGGTGATCGCGAGCGAGCACCTCGCCGGCGTGCACTTCACCGGCTCGACGGGCGTCTTCCACGGCATGTGGAAGCACATCGGCGAGAACATCGCGCGCTACCGGACGTATCCGCGGCTCGTCGGCGAGACGGGCGGCAAGGATTTCATCTTCGCCCACGAGACGTCCGACGTGGACGCGCTCGCCGTCGCCATCGTGCGCGGCGCGTTCGAATACCAGGGGCAGAAGTGCTCGGCGTGCTCGCGCGTCTACCTCCCGAAGAACCTCGCGAGCGTCGTGCGCGACAAGGTCGTGGCGATGATCGCCGAGCTGAAGGTCGGCGACGTCGCCGACTTCGGAAACTTCATGGGCGCGGTGATCGATCGCAGCGCCTTCCGCGACATCACCGGCTACATCGAGCACGCCCGCGGCGACGGCTCGAAGATCCTCGCCGGCGGCACCTACGACGACAAGGTCGGTTACTTCATCCAGCCCACGCTGGTCGAGACCCCCGATCCGAAGTCGAAGCTCATGCGCGAGGAGATCTTCGGGCCGGTCCTCACCTGGTACGTGTACGACGAGAACAAGGTCGAGGAGGCGCTCGACCTCTGCGACACGACGTCTTTCCAGCACATTGGGATCCTAAGCTTAGAATTCCACGTGGACAAGTTGTCGCG
>JADMIO010785017.1_pt1 | contig 47819 bp, 44 predicted proteins | sample 8958161 | NCBI WGS metagenome assembly JADMIO01 (sample SAMN16585339, study PRJNA669376) | soil metagenome | isolation source: Crop rotation soil | place: USA: Cullars Rotation, Alabama | collected 2011
CTTTCCCGAAACCCTTGCAAATGCTGGATTTTCTGCCTGTGGACAGCCCCTCAAATGTCAATAGGTGCGCCCCTCATCTGTCAGCACTCTGCCCCTCAAGTGTCAAGGATCGCGCCCCTCATCTGTCAGTAGTCGCGCCCCTCAAGTGTCAATACCGCAGGGCACTTATCCCCAGGCTTGTCCACATCATCTGTGGGAAACTCGCGTAAAATCAGGCGTTTTCGCCGATTTGCGAGGCTGGCCAGCTCCACGTCGCCGGCCGAAATCGAGCCTGCCCCTCATCTGTCAACGCCGCGCCGGGTGAGTCGGCCCCTCAAGTGTCAACGTCCGCCCCTCATCTGTCAGTGAGGGCCAAGTTTTCCGCGAGGTATCCACAACGCCGGCGGCCGGCCGCGGTGTCTCGCACACGGCTTCGACGGCGTTTCTGGCGCGTTTGCAGGGCCATAGACGGCCGCCAGCCCAGCGGCGAGGGCAACCAGCCGAGGGCTTCGCCCTGTCGCTCGACTGCGGCGAGCACTACTGGCTGTAAAAGGACAGACCACATCATGGTTCTGTGTTCATTAGGTTGTTCTGTCCATTGCTGACATAATCCGCTCCACTTCAACGTAACACCGCACGAAGATTTCTATTGTTCCTGAAGGCATATTCAAATCGTTTTCGTTACCGCTTGCAGGCATCATGACAGAACACTACTTCCTATAAACGCTACACAGGCTCCTGAGATTAATAATGCGGATCTCTACGATAATGGGAGATTTTCCCGACTGTTTCGTTCGCTTCTCAGTGGATAACAGCCAGCTTCTCTGTTTAACAGACAAAAACAGCATATCCACTCAGTTCCACATTTCCATATAAAGGCCAAGGCATTTATTCTCAGGATAATTGTTTCAGCATCGCAACCGCATCAGACTCCGGCATCGCAAACTGCACCCGGTGCCGGGCAGCCACATCCAGCGCAAAAACCTTCGTGTAGACTTCCGTTGAACTGATGGACTTATGTCCCATCAGGCTTTGCAGAACTTTCAGCGGTATACCGGCATACAGCATGTGCATCGCATAGGAATGGCGGAACGTATGTGGTGTGACCGGAACAGAGAACGTCACACCGTCAGCAGCAGCGGCGGCAACCGCCTCCCCAATCCAGGTCCTGACCGTTCTGTCCGTCACTTCCCAGATCCGCGCTTTCTCTGTCCTTCCTGTGCGACGGTTACGCCGCTCCATGAGCTTATCGGGTCCACTCGCGAACGCAGAAAGGCCCACCCGAAGGTGAGCCAGTGTGATTACATTTGCGGCCTAACTGTGGCCAGTCCAGTTACGCTGGAGTCACTAGTATTTAGGTGACACTATAGAAGCGGCCGCGACAACTTGTCCACGTGGAATTCTAAGCTTAGGATCCCAATGTGCTGGAAAGATTCATCCGCAGACCTGTTCTGTCTATCGTGATCTCACTGATCATCGTATTTATGGGAGTTCTGTCGCTGGTAAAACTTCCAGTGACCCAGTTTCCCTCCATTTCACCCCCAAAAGTAAATATCACCGCAGAATATCCGGGAGCCAACAACGAACTATTGATTAAATCGGTAGTGATTCCCCTCGAAAGAGGTCTGAACGGAGTTCCGGGTATGAAATATATGACGTCCGATGCCGGTAACGACGGGGAAGCTTCCATTCAGATCGTATTTGATCTTGGAACTGATCCCAATGTAGCCGCAGTAAACGTTCAAAACCGTGTATCTTCCGTGGTCAACAAACTTCCGCCGCTGGTCGTGCGTGAAGGGGTAAAAATTACCCGTGAAGAACCCAACATGTTGATGTACATTAACCTGTACAGTGACGATCCTAAAGCTGACCAGAAATTCCTTTTCAACTATGCTGATATCAACGTGATGTCTGAATTGAGAAGGGTAAGTGGAGTAGGTTTCGCAGATATCCTCGGAACCCGTGAATATGCGATGCGTATCTGGCTTAAACCGGACAGGCTTACCGCTTACAATATTTCCGCAGACGAAGTAATGGAGTCCCTGAACCAGCAGAGTTTGGAAGCTTCTCCGGGTAAAACGGGAGAAAGTTCAGGAAAGCGTTCCCAATCATTTGAATATATTCTGAAATATTCCGGACGTTTCAACAATGAAAAAGATTACGGAAATATTATTCTGAAAGCAAAACCGGGAGGAGAATTTGTAAGATTAAAAGATGTAGCGGATATAGAATTCGGTTCCTCAATGTATGATATTTATTCTACACTGAACGGAAAACCTTCTGCCGCGATTACAGTAAAACAGTCTTACGGTTCCAATGCAAGTGACGTTATCAAAAATGTGAAAGCTTTGATGAAAGATCTTGAGAAGAATAACTTCCCGAAAGGAATGCACTATGACATCAGTTATGACGTTTCAAGATTCCTGGATGCATCCATGGAAAAGGTTATTCATACCTTATTTGAAGCCTTTATCCTGGTAGCCATCGTGGTATTCCTGTTCCTTGGAGACTGGCGTTCAACGTTAATTCCTGCGCTGGCAGTTCCGGTTTCACTGGTTGGAACATTTGCCGTCATGTCCGCATTTGGAATTACGCTGAACATGATCTCACTATTTGCATTGGTAATGGCCATCGGGGTCGTCGTCGATGATGCGATTGTGGTGATTGAAGCCGTTCACGCCAAGATGGAAGAAAAAGGACTTTCACCTTTAAAAGCTACGGAAGAAGCAATGCATGAAATCAGTGGGGCAATTATCGCGATCACTTTGGTAATGGCATCCGTATTCATTCCGATTGCGTTTATGTCAGGTCCGGTTGGGGTGTTTTACCGTCAGTTCTCTATTACGATGGCTTCAGCGATCATCCTTTCAGGGGTTGTAGCTTTGACACTGACTCCGGCTTTATGTGCTTTGATTTTAAGAAATCACCACGGAAAAGCTAAAAAGAAAACACCGATTACCATTTTCTTAGATAAATTCAACAATTTATTCACGAAAGGAGCCGGAAGATATGAGAAAATGCTTAACAAAACAGTTAAGAAAAAATCTATAACACTTCCTTTATTACTGGCATTTTGTGCCTGTACATTCTTCTTAAGCAACTCACTTCCTTCAGGATTTATTCCGGCGGAAGATCAGGGAATGATTTATGCGATTATCCAGACACCTCCGGGATCTACTCTGGAAAGAACGAATCAGATTGCGAAAGAATTATTAAGAGAATCTGAAGATATTGATGGGGTACAGTCCGTTTCATCACTGGCTGGTTATGAAATCCTGACAGAAGGTACGGGATCCAACTCCGGAACGTGTCTGATCAACCTTAAAAGTTGGGAAGAACGTAAAGAATCTGCTGCAGAAATCATTGAAAAGCTCGAGGAAAAAGCCAAGAATATTCCCGGTGCCAATATAGAATTCTTCCAGCCGCCTTCCATTCCGGGTTATGGTGCCGCGGGAGGTTTCGAACTCCGTTTGCTGGATAAAGCAGGAAGTGGAGATTACCATAAAATGGAGCAGGTAAGTAATGATTTTGTTAAAGAATTGAAGAAACGCCCTGAACTTGGGTCTGCATTTACCTTCTATTCTGCAAGTTTCCCTCAGTATATGCTGAAAGTGGATAATGATCTTGCCGAGCAGAAAGGGGTAACGATCCAAAGTGCAATGGATAACCTGTCTACATTGATCGGTTCCAACTATGAGACCAGTTTCATCCGTTTCGACAGACCGTATAAAGTGATTGTACAGGCTGGGCCGCAATACCGTGCACTACCTACCGATTTGCTTAAGCTTTATGTGAAAAATGATAAAGAACAGATGGTTCCGTATTCAGACTTTATGAAAATGCAGAAAGTATATGGATTGTCAGAGATCACAAGACATAATATGTATAACTCCGCAGAGGTGAGTGGTACTCCTGCACCGGGATACAGTAGTGGACAGGCCATTAAAGCGATTCAGGAAGTTGCTGATAAAACACTTCCGAGAGGTTTCGGTATCGACTGGGCGGGTATCTCTAAAGACGAGGTGAGCAGAGGAAATGAAGCGGTATTTATTTTCTTAGTCTGTCTTGGATTTGTGTATCTGATTCTTGCAGCGCAGTATGAGAGTTTTATTCTTCCGCTGCCGGTGATTTTATCTCTTCCTACTGGTATTTTCGGAGCATTCTTATGTCTGAAATTATTAGGCCTTGAAAACAATATTTACGCTCAGGTAGCGATGGTCATGTTGATTGGTCTGTTGGGTAAAAATGCCGTATTAATCGTTGAATTTGCCGTTCAGAAGAAAGCAGAAGAAGGAATTCCTGTAGCACAGGCAGCTATCGAAGGGGCGGCCATCCGTTTCCGTCCGATCCTGATGACCTCATTTGCCTTTATTGCGGGTCTTATTCCGTTGGTAATGGCCACCGGACCAGGAGCTGTAGGAAACCGAACAATTGGTACGGCCGCAGCAGGAGGAATGCTGATAGGAACGATCTTCGGGCTGATGATTATTCCGGGTCTGTATTATATTTTCGGAACTATTGCAGAGAAATCGAGGCTGGCAAGATATGAAGAGGAGAATCCTTTAACAGAACAAACTGAACCTTATCAACACGATAACAAACATGAAGATTTATAATAAATATATAGCAGCCATTGCTCTATCGCTTGTACTCACAGGCTGTAGAGCTCCAATGGCCACCGTTATAAAAGATGAAGTAAAAGAAAACCTGCCTCAGAATTTCAATCAGGAAGAGCAGCAGGATGCCAATACAAACAGTGGCACAACTCCATGGAGACAGTTTTTTACAGATCCAAATCTGGTAAGCTTAATTGAAACTGCTTTAAAAAACAATCAGGAATTACTGATCACGCTTCAGCAGATTGAAATGGCGAAAAGCAGTGTTTTAGCGAAAAAAGGAAAACTAAGCCCAACCGTTTCAGCGGGAATAGGAGCCGGTCTTAAAAAAGCCGGACGTTATACCAGCGAAGGCGCAGGTGATGCCACTACGGAAATAGAACCCGGAAGAGAAATGCCGGATCCGCTGGGGAATTTTGAAGGAGGATTCATGGCAAACTGGGAGATTGATATCTGGAAAAAACTGAGAACTGAGAAGGAATCAGCTGTTGCTCATTATCTTTCTACGGTTGAGGGGAAAAACTTCGTTCTGTCCAGCCTTGTTGAAGAAGTAGCGGACAATTATTATGAATTGCTGGCTTTGGATAATCAACTGGATATTATTCAGCAATATATTAAGCTGCAGGAAAGAGCATTGGAAATTTCCAAAATTCAGAAAGAAGCTGCTGCGGCAACGGAGCTGGCTGTGAAGAAATTTGAAGCTGAACTGGCAAAATCCAAAGCTTCGGAATACACGATCCGTCAGAATATCACGGAAAAAGAAAACGAGATCAATGCGCTTCTGGGAAGATATCCGCAACCAATTGTAAGAGCCAAGGAAAGCTTTATGTCTACAATGCCACAGACTGTGTATACGGGAATACCGTCTCAGTTACTGGCTAACCGTCCGGATATCAAACAGGCAGAACTGGAATTAAAAGCTGCTAAACTGGATGTACAGGCTGCAAGAAAAGAGTTTTATCCTTCACTGGAGATCTCTGCAACGTTAGGATTGGAGGCTTTTAAACCATCTTACTTAGTTAAAATGCCGGAATCTATTGCCTATAATCTGGCAGGAGAATTGGCTGGTCCGCTTATTAACAAAAGTGCGATCAAAGCGAACTTCCAGACTGCGGATGCAAGACAAATCCAGTCGTTGTACGAGTATGACAAAACGATTTTGCATGCATATCTGGATGTGGCTAATCTGATGTCAAAGGTTAAAAATATAGACCAATATTATCAGATGAAGTCGCAGGAAACAAAAGCGCTGGATCAGTCGATTGATATTGCGAACCAATTGTTCAGGAATTCAAGAGCAGATTATCTTGAGGTTCTTCTGAATCAAAGGGATGCGCTGGATGCTAAAATGGAGCTGATCGAAGCCAAACAGCAACAGCTGAGTACCGTTGTAGATATTTACAAAAGTTTAGGCGGTGGCTGGAAATAAGAAATCATAATTCTATCAATAAAACAGTTAATGTTTTGGGCTGATCCTTTCGGGGGTCGGCTCTTTTTGTTTTTATACGACGCGTTTTGTCGCATCATCAGATTAATTTTGTTCATCAATTAATGATAACGTGTTAATAATATATCACTTAATTAAAATTTACATTAAATCTCAATCCAGGGACTTGAAATGCGTTAAAAAGTGTTAAATTTGCCGCAAAATTATAAAAGCTAATCTTAAACTAAAATACACAAGCAGATGAAGAAATTCTACACCGGTGCATTGATGGTATGCACGCTTCTGGGGCTTTCCGCCCAGGAAGTATTGTGGCAGAAAGACATTAAGTCTTCTACACAGAATTTTCTAAGCCAGGTTACGACGACCATTGATCAACAATATCTTATTTCGGGAAGCTCAATCCAGACAGGTTCCCTTCGAGAGCCTCAGGGAACAGGAAAGCAAAATAACGGTTACGATTTCCATTTAATCAAACTGAATCAGCAGGGTGAGCAGGTTTGGGAAAAATATTTCTCAGGGCAGAACCATGATTACTTGTCAGCTTCCGTAGCCACCCAGGAAGGAGGATTTCTTTTGGCCGGAACTTCTTATTCCGGAAAGGGATTAGATAAAAAAGAAGATTCCAAAGGAGGATCTGATGTCTGGCTGATCAGGATCAATGAATTCGGAGATGAACTTTGGCAAAAAACATTGGGAAGCTCTTCTGATGAGGAAGCACGATCTGTTATTCAAACAACAGACCTTGGATTTTTTGTGGCTGGAAATGTTCAAAATTCTTCTAAAGGTTACGGATCAAAAGATGTTTGGGTTTCCAGATTGGATAAAAACGGAAAAACACTTTCTGAAACTGTTCTGGGCGGAAAAGGTCTGGATGAAGTGGAGAAAATGATTCCTACAAGGGATGGAGGAGCCTTGTTGGGAGTTTACTCGAGAAGTTCCGAGATTCGGGTTTCGGGTTCTACAGATAAGTCGTCTTCGGCAACCTCGTATCCCATATCCCGAACCGCTAAGTCTACGGATAATTTCGGCGAGGGAGATTATTGGATCGTCAAACTTGATAAAACCGGAAAAGTAGAATGGGAGAAAAACTTTGGAGGAAAAGGGGATGACCATATCAGAACATTGGCCTTAACATCTGCAGGATATGTAATCGGTGGAGAATCCAGATCCGAAAGATCAGGGAATAAAACGGTAGGAATTGAGGAAGGAACAGACTTATGGCTGATCTCTTTAAATGAAAGAGGTGATGAGATCTGGCAGAAGTCTTACAATTTCAAAAATCGTGATATTTTGATGGGAATGAGTGTGCTTCATTCAGCAGATGATAAATCCTCAAAAGGGATTCTTTTAGGAGGCTATACGCAGGCAGAAGGAAAAATAGAAACAGATGACGAAACGTTCTGGATGCTTTATCTCAACCAAGACGGAAATGAGCAGTGGAGAAAATACGTAAAAGGAGAATCCAGGAAGAAAGAGGAAAGACTTTCAGATATTAAGCTAAACAGAGATGGCTCCATTATCCTTGCAGGAACCAGTGCTGAAGAACTTGGAAAAGAGAACTGGAAGATCGTGAAGCTTGGTGACAGCCAGATCAATAAACTGATCGAAAAACAAGACATCAAGATCTATCCGAATCCGGTTTCAGATTATGCTTACGTAGAAATAGGCTTCGATTTCAAAGAAGCGGATATTATGCTGTATGATATGGGAGGAAGACAGCTTCAGAGCTTGAAGACAAAGAATAAAGTGACGAAGATCAATACTCAGAATTTGATTCAGGGGGCTTATCTGGTGACGATAAAGACGGATGGGAATAAAACGGCGAATGCAAAATTGATTAAGAAATAACACAAAACAATGAGAAAAATAAAATTGATTATTCTTGTATTAGTGCTATGTATAGGCACAAATACTATTGCACAGAATAGACCTGAAGAAAGCTTATCTTTAATAAGTAATGCTACAACTAATAATGATTTATATAATGGAACTGTCAATGTATCCATTCCATTGTTTAAAATTCCTATTGGAAATTTGACACTATCTAATGAAATTTCAAATGTTCCAACAGGATTTAGACCTAGAGTTGATGAAAGTATTTTCGGACTACATTGGAATGCAAATCTGTTTGGAAGTATTACTAGAGAGACCAATACAGACTTTTTATTAACCAAATACGCTGCTGTTCAGCCTGGCACAGGGGTTTCTGGAATTTATCCTTCTGATGAAAGTAAAGCAAGAGAAACAACGGACTGTATTATTCAAAGACAGAATTTTGATTATGGTTTTGTTGCTTCTAAGAAACAAATATTGCAAAATCCGAATAACAGTGGTATTCAATCTGATTTTATACCAGATAAATTTTATTTTGATTTTTTTGGATATAAAGGCTATTTTGTCTTTGATAATTATGGTAACCCTTTAGTATTTTGTGAAAATGCCAAATTACAGGTTGTAGGACCAGGTTCTTTAGCCTCTAAATGTTATTCTGTGACCAGTCCTATCGATTTTCAGAATAAAAATATTAGTGAAATCAGAATAATGGATGATAAAGGGAATACTTTTTATTTTGGGGGTTCTTACGACGCATTAGAAATTAATTATTCAGATTTTTTTTTCGCAGGTAATTATTACAATCTTGCTTTTCAATCTAATGTCTCTTTTGCAAGCGGATCCAGAGCTAATTATATATTATCATGGTTTTTAAAAAAAGTTGAATTGAGCAATGGAGAAGTAATAGAAGCAACTTATAAGCAACGGAATGCGGACGCTTTTAATTCTTTTTTGCAAAATACTCTTTATAATAATGATGCTGGTTTTCCTACAAGCTATCCTACATCGGCTCAATTAGAAGCAGCAAATATTGAAGTATCAAAATCATATGAAATATCTACTAGTACTACTGAACAATACGTTGCGATAAAAAACTTTACTAAGAGAGCAATCATTGACAACATTAAAATAATAGGAAAAAATATATCAGTTAATTACATTTATTTTAAAGACAATAACAACCTTATACATTTAAACAGTATAAATTTAAATTACTTTGGAAAATCACAAAGTATTAACTTTAATCAAACCCCTTTAGGAGGGCAAAATTATAGATATTTTTTAACCTCTCTAGTCAATAATAGTGAAGTTTATTCTTTTCAATATGAAAAAACAGAAACCCTTCCTTCAAAGAATAGCTACGGAACAAATGATTTTGGATATTGGAATGGAACAAATTCTAGAGGCATAGGAAATTCTAATACTTTTTTTGATGCTACTTTACTAAAAAAAATAGTTTATCCAAATAAAGGATATACTATATTTAATGGTGAAAAGGCTGATGTATCAAAAAAAGTCTTTGACGGAATGATTGATTATACCTTGATGCCTTCTGATGGTATGATAAATAGAATTGCAAATAGGATAGATTTCGATGGAGTAAATGAATACAAAACGAATTATACTTATCAACTCAGTGATGGAAAAAGCTCGGGAATAATTCTTACTCAATTTAGATCAGGAAGAATTTCTAATGAAGAAATAAAATATAGCCAAGTCCAAGAAAATATTGAAAATAAAGGAAGAACAGAATATTTTTTTAGTGATCTCATATCTAACCCTGATAATTCTTTTATTAATACCAAACAATTTAACTCTACTGCGCTAAGTCAAATCAGTTTTAATGGTCAAGAAAATGGAGCATATCAAAGAGGAAAGTTACTTAAAAAGAAAATCTTTAATTCTTCGAATAAATTACTCAGAGAGTCTCTATTTGAATATGAAAGTTTTTTAAGGCCTGAAAATGAATTAGTTGATTTGGCAGGGAACGCCTGTAGTACTTGTAAAATTTCTGATGAAAATTATTATGTTTTAACAAAAATTGATAAGTCTAATTCTCAACATAAAGCTACTCTGTATGCACCTGTAATTCCATATCTGCTAAAGAAAGAAAAAGTCATTGATTATCTTAATGGTCAACAAATTACAGCAGAAACTAATACAAAGTACCGCGAATCTAATATTTCTTGGCATCCATACCCTGAACAAATTGAGACTACAACTGCTTTAGGAACTAGCATTAAAAAGTATATATACCCATATGAATTGAACCCAGGCAGATGCAGATGGGGATGTCCTGTGAATGAAACCATAGTAGGTGGGCAAAATCCCATGTATCAAGCTATGATTAATTCAAATGTTTGGTTTCCTGTAATAGAGATAGCAAAAAATGAGAATAACAAATATTCACTTCAAGAGAATTTGTTTTATCATTCTTCATTTGTTCCAAAAAAAATAAGACAATCAAAGTTAGATGCTGTTCTTGATTTTACAAACTACAAAATTAGTGTTGATCAAACTGTTGATGGTCTAAGTTATGATCTCTTAGATGATAAAGCAAATTATCTTCAAACAACCAATAAATCAGGTATTTCAACAGTCTCAATTTATGGGTATAAACAAACATCTCCGATTGTAAATATTGTAGGAATTACATATGTCCAGTTAATGCAAATATTGGGGCAACCCACGTCCCCCACGGATTATTTGAACCTTGATATTGTTACTAAATCTAATGCTGATGTAAATCCAGCTACAGAACAAGAACTATTAAATTCATTAGATATATTTAGAAATAATCCTTTGTTAAAAGACTATCCAATGACAACATATACGTACGATCCATTAATTGGTGTGACCAGTATCACTCAACCTTCTGGAATCAGAGAGGTTTACATTTATGATACAGCCAATAGATTAATGGAGATTAGAGAAAATAGCACTAGCGGAAAAATCCTTAAAGAATTCAAATACAATTACAAACAATAAAAACTCAAATTATGAAAAAAACAATATTCATTGCAGGCCTTTTTGCCGCACAATTGGCTTCAGCACAGTTATATACTCAGGGAGGTGCGGTAAGCCAGACATCGACACAATCTTCAGCTAATGTTGGGATAGGAGTTAATAATCCTCATTCCAATTTAGAAGTAGGTGACCAGAATGGCGGTAAGATAACGATTTCTACAGCAGGAGGTAGTGCACTTTCAACAGATCCAAAATATCCTGCTTTAGAATTTACGGGATATTTAAACTCTCCTAAAGCAAGAATAACAGCTACAGAAGAGACAGGAAATACATATGCATCTAAGTTTTCTATCTCAGTGAATGATGGTAACAATGCCACAAGTCTGGTAGAGAGATTATCAATCCTTAGGAATGGAAATATTGGAATGGGGAATACACAGCCCAGAGAAAAGCTTGATGTTTCAGGGAATATACTGGTTGGTGGTGGTAGTTCCACCGAGGGGATTAATGCTCTTGCGATACGGTACGAAGATGGATCTTTAAGTAACTGGGGTTCCTTAAGAAGTTCAGCAGCTACTTATATGAGTTTTGGCGTTAAGGCAGATCCCAATACAGCGGACGGCTGGTTGTCTTCCAATGGAACCTTAAATTTTTCTAAGGTGTCGATGATCATGAATGATGACGGGATCCGGTTTTTAAGTTCACCAGCGCAAATCGTTGCAATGAATTCCCCGGTAACAATGAATGAAATCATGAAAATTAATCCAAATGGAAATGCCTTACTGCAAGGAAAATTGGAAGCCAAAGAAATTAAAGTGACCCTGACTCCGACTGCCGATTTCGTATTTGAAGAAAACTATGACCTTCCAAAGCTGGAGGAAGTGGCCAAACATATTAAAGAGAAAAAACATTTACCGGAAATAGCTTCAGCCAAAGTCATGGAAAAAGAAGGGGTCAATGTTGGTGAATTTCAGATTAAACTTTTGCAAAAGATCGAAGAACTTACTTTGTATGTGATTGAACAAAACAGACAGTTAAAAGATCAGCAGGCAAAAATTCAGAAATTAGAAACAGAAAATACGGATTTAGGAAAAGCCGTTTTAGAGATTAAGCAACTGAAAGAAGAGTTTATTAAGATGAAATCCACCACCCATTAATTAAAAATTATGTATAAAAAAATATATATAAGCATAGGATTGCTGTGGGGGATGCATCATTACGGACAGGTGGTGTTAACTTCTCCTCCTGCTCCCAATACGGAAGTGGCAGATCCCCAAAGTATACGGATGCTCCCGGGATTCAAATTTAATTCTGTCAATGGAACATTTCGTGCCTATATCGGAGGATCCAATCCCAATAATCCGGGAAATACCTATACACCCATCACCGTTGATTATTCGGCGAATATCTCAAATACTGAAAATTATGTGTATACCAGACAGTATTTAGTTCCTACGGAAGTTTCAGATGGATCGCTGCAACAGATACAGAGTGTTCAGTTTTTTGACGGTCTCGGAAGACCTAAACAGTCGGTGAGCATTAAATCTACCCCTACCGGGAAAGATATGGTAACGCATATTCCTTATGATGGATTTGGACGACAGGTAGACAGTTGGCTTCCGGTTCCGATGTCATCTCAAAGTGGAAATATTCAGGCCGGAGTGGAAGGAGCTGTCAATGCATATTATCAGTCTAACGGGATTAATGATTCCTTTCCTTTTAGCCATAAAAATTTAGAAAATTCTCCGCTTGACAGGATTCTGAGTCAGAAAAATCCTGGGACCGACTGGCAGAACAAACCTGTTGTTTTCGGGTATGATACCAATACGGTAGGCGAGGTGAAAAAATACACCACAACAGTCACGAATTGGGCGGATGGAATGACTTCTTCCGAATTACTTCTATCCGGGACTTACGGAGAAGCGCAACTGTATAAAAATACCGTCACTGATGAAGACAACAATAAAACCATAGAATTCAAGAATGGTAAGGGACAGACTCTATTGGTCAGAAAAGTCATCAGTGCCTCAGAAAATGCAGATACCTATTATGTGTATAATGAGTATGACCAGTTGGCGGTTGTGGTTCCGCCGTTGGCTTCTGCTTCCGCGTCAGTATCTGCCTCAGCTTTGGAACATCTGTGTTATCAGTATAAATATGATGGCAGAAGCAGACTGGTAGAAAAGAAACTTCCCGGAAAAGATTGGGAACAGATGGTATACAACAAAAAAGACCAGATAATTCTCTATCGGGATACTGTTCTGAAAAATGGAATCACCAATTTTACCGCTGACCAGTCATGGAATTTTACCAAATATGATCAGTTTGGAAGAGTTACCTACACCGGGATTTCAAGGGACGGTACTCTGAGACGGAACATCCAGAATTATGTCGATGGTCAGGCTGGGAATGTTTCTTATGAAGCCCGTGGAGGCAGTTTTGCCTTAAGTGGAATGAATATAGAATACGGAAACGTTTCTTACCCTACGAGTATTGATAAAATCCTTACGGTCAATTATTATGATACCTATCCACAGGGAGCACCGGCGGTTTCCACGACTATTTTAGATCAGGAAGTACTGCCTCAGTCTACCCAGTCCTCGAATGTCAGCACAAAAAGTCTGCCTACGGCATCTTATGTGAAAAACATTGACAATGACAGTTGGACGAAATCATATACTTATTATGATAAGAAAGGGAGGGCAATATCCACTTATTCTGTGAATCACCTCGGAGGATATACCAAAACAGAAAGTTTCCTGAAATTTTCAGGGGTTCCGGAATATACGCTTACCGAGCATAAAAGAGCCGCAGATGCCACTAAAGTCAACATCAAAGAAACTTTTGAGTACGATCATCAGGAAAGGCTGGTAAGACATTGGAATGAAGTAAATGGCGGAGTAAAGGAACTTCTTGCTGAAAACCTGTACAATGATCTCGGACAGGTACAGACCAAAAATGTGGGAAATACAACCGGCAGTCCTTTACAGAGTGTCAAATATGCATACAATATCAGAGGATGGCTCACGAAACTTAATGAACCTTCCAATCTGCAGAATAAACTCTTTGCTTACGAGCTGAGGTACAGTAAACCTGACAGCCAGTTTTCAGGTTCTGCAAGGTACAACGGAAATATCTCACAGATGTCATGGATTACCCAAAGCGATGCTGTACTCAGAAATTACTCCTATGAATATGATGGTCTCAACCGTCTTAAAGAAGGACGTTTCTGGGATGCCATGAATTTAGACAGAGGAGAATACCATGAGCAGCTTACCTATGACCTGAACGGAAATATTAAATCCCTTGTCAGAAGAGGAAAACAGCTTTCCGGCTATACCGCTCCTGAAGTGATGGACGACCTGGAATACCACTATGAAAATGGTGAACAGAGTAATAAGTTAGCCTACCTTAAAGAAGTGGGAACGGGTAATGCCTTAAGCGGCTATCCGCTTTCATCAGGAAGTACCGGAAGTACGATCAGCTATGACCTGAACGGAAATATGACAGTTCAGCAGGATAAAGGGATCTCTATTCAATATAATTATTTAAATTTACCGGGAAAGGTTACCCAGAATGCCAAAGTAACGGATTACACGTATAGAGCAGATGGAGTAAAAGTAAGAAAGCTCTTTGGTACAGACACCACAGATTATATAGACGGTTTCCAGTATGAAAATGGTACGTTGAAATTTTTCCCTACTGCAGAAGGTTACTTTAATTTTGAAACCGGGAAGTATGTCTATAATTACACCGACCATCTTGGAAATACACGTGTGAGCTACTTTAAAAATGGCTTAGGAGCAGAGATCATTGAGGAAAGTAATTATTACCCGTTTGGATTGAAGCATGAAGGTTATAATGTATTGTCGGGGAATCCTGCATATAAATATAAGTACAATGGGAAAGAGCTTCAGGAGACTGGTATGTATGACTACGGAGCGAGGTTCTATATGCCGGAGATTGGAAGATGGGGTGTTGTGGATCCGCTGGCGGAGAAATATAGGAGGTGGTCACTTTATAATTATGCCATCGATAATCCCATTTTATTTATTGATCCTGATGGTAGAGATATAATTATACATTATAAAAATAGTAAAGGGAAACTTATGACCTATGATTATAAGACTGGTAGTACATATAAGGGAAATAATACTTTTATAAAAAATTTTTATAAAACAGTTGCTACACTTAAAAAGAATAATGCTGATGGCATTATAAATAGCTTAGAGAGCCATAAGGATAAAATAGTACTATCCCAAACATCTGGATCAAGTTATGCTTCATATACTGAAAAAGAAATAAAATGGAATGATAAGCAAGGGATCGAAACTAACAAAGGGGTTTCACTAACTCCAACACTTATATTAAATCATGAGGGAGACCATATGTTAGACGCCTTAAAAAATCCGAGTCAGCATTCAGAAAACTCGCAAGCTGATAAAGATAATCCCTATTCAAATAAGGAAGAAGAAAGAGTAATTAAAGGATCTGAACAAGATACGGCAAAAAAATTAGGTTTAATAGAGGAAGGAGAAACAACAAGAGATGACCACGGAGGACACCCATATAAAGCTTCTAATGTAAATGAAAAAGTTTCTCCTAGTACAAGCACATTTCCAAAGATTGATGAAATTATTATCACGATGCCTAAAAAGAAAAAAGATGGTAATTAAAAAAAATAAAATTTTATTAGTATTATTAAGTTTAATGTTTTGTATTGTAAGAGCACAAAAAAGTAATATTTACATTGCACCAATTGATGCAACAACACCATACTCAATAAGTTGTTCAAACTTACTTGATGCTTTTCCAGAAACAATAAAGAAAATAAAATTAAATGATAAGCAAAGTAAAGAAATTTATTTACTTACAAGTGTTTTAAAAAAAAACGATAATAAACCGTATACAAATATTCGATACAAAGGAGAAATTTGTTTTAATAAAAAAAGATTTAACTTTTGTGGTGACCAAGCTTCCATTTTAATCAATGGACAATATTATGAAACCTCAAAGGATTTGTTTGAATACATAAAAAAACTTAGAAAGAAATAATAAATTATTCCCGTTGCGCAAAGTCGGTGACATTGAGGAGGTAAATAAACACAAAAAGCCTTGCAAATTGCGAAGTTTTTTGTTGTTTTATAAAGCAGCTACATTTTTAAATTTGAGTGCTTGAATAAAGCCATCTGCTACATAAAGCAAATGCACCCGCTAGCGCGAGCGTCTCGCTCGTGCCTCCTCAATAAAAATAAACCACTGCTTTTTACAGTGGTTTTATTATTTTAGCTTAAAATAGAGTAAGAAAGATCTTCGGTACAGACACCATAGATTATATAGACGGTTTCCAGTATGAAAACGGGACATTGAAATTCTTCCCTACTACAGAGGGTTATTTTAATTTTGAAACAGGGAAGTATGTATACAACTATACGGATCATCTTGGAAATACCCGTTTGAGCTACTTTAAAAATGGCTCAGGAGCAGAGATCATAGAAGAGAGTAATTATTATCCTTTTGGATTAAAGCATGAAGGATATAATGTTTTATCTGGAAATTCTGCGTATAAATATAAGTTTCAAGGACAAGAGTTGCAGGAGACTGGCTGGTATAGTTTTAAATGGAGAAATTATATGCCCGATGTTGGACGGTTCTTTACTGTTGATCCATTGGCAGAAAAATATCCGACTTGGACTCCTTATGCATTTAGCGGTAACAGAGTTGTTGATGCAAGAGAGTTAGAAGGTTTAGAACCTGTTGAAATAAATAAGACAACCAAAAATTTGGTTATTGTTAATCAAGGTTGGGTAAGAGCAAATCCTCCTGATGGAGCGACACAGTCCCAAAATTTTGTAAAAACAAACAAAGATGGGGGAATTGATTACTCAGGAATTGGTGTAATAAACAATTTGAATAGTGCAAAAACTCAAGTTGGAGTTTTTGGCTCTTCCTCTACTGAAAATACTAAAAATGATATTTTATCATCAATTAATAGTTTTAGGAAACAAAGTCCTGACGGAAAACTAATTATGGTGGGACACAGTAGAGGTGCGGATAACTTAATAGAATTGGTTAATGAGCATACGGAAGTTAAAGTAGATTTACTTTTTACTCTTGACATTGCTGCTGGTTGGGATAGTGATAATACTCCTTCAAATGTTAAGACTGCTGTTAATTATTATAACAAGAATGATGGATTTATGGGAAGTTCAATTGGAGGTGAAGATATTGAAGCAAAAGATCCGTCAAAGACTAAAATATTAAACGTTCCTGTTAATGCTTCACATACAGAAATTGATAATAAATATCGTTATAATGCATACAATGCTGTAGTTAAAGAATTAAATAAATCGGAAGAAAAAAAGCCATGAAAAAAAATACGGTAATTTTAACAAATATATTAATATGGGTTTATGTTATAGTTATATGTTATACTCATATCAATGGTGGAAATGGAGAACTTTTACTATATTCTGGTATAGCGGTAGGTTTGCTTTTAGCCATCAACATAGCATATATAGAGAGAAAAATATCTTTACTTGAAATTATTTTTATTTTAATAAATCTAATATTAACTGGTTTAGTCTCATATTTATCATTAGTTTTTATACAATTGGATGTGAGGTAAATGGAAAAGAAAAAATATTAATATTACCCCCCCCCCCCCCCCGCTGGCGCGAGCGTCTCGCTCGTGTCCATCAATAAAAATAAACCACTGTTTTTTACAGTGGTTTTATTATTTTAGCCTAAAATAAAGTAACAAAGATCTTCGGTACAGACACCACAGATTATGTAGACGGTTTTCAGTATGAAAATGGCACGTTGAAATTCTTCCCAACGGCAGAAGGTTATTTTAATTTTGAAACCGGAAAATATGTGTATAATTACACCGATCATCTTGGAAATACAAGATTGAGCTACTTTAAAAATGGCTCAGGAGCAGAGATCATTGAAGAGAGTAATTATTATCCGTTTGGATTGAAGCATGAAGGATATAATGTGTTGTCGGGAAATCCCGCATATAAATACAAATACAATGGCAAGGAGCTTCAGGAGAGTGGGATGTATGATTATGGAGCGAGGTTCTATATGCCGGAGATTGGAAGATGGGGTGTGGTGGATCCGCTTGCGGAAAAGATGACGCGCCATAATCCTTATAATTATGCTTTTAATAATCCGATAAGGTTTATTGACCCAGATGGAAGGCAGGGAACGGATTGGGTGCACAACAGAGAAACAAATCAAATTTATTGGAATAATAATGCCACAAATCAGGCTACAGCCGGAGCTAATGAAACTTATTTAGGGAAATCAGGTACATATACAACGCAAGACGGTTCTACAACAGCATTAAATTCAAATAGATCATATACTAACAATTCTTTGTTAGGAGGAATGGGAATAATGAATAATTTAGATCCTTTAATTCAAGCAGGTGATTCTGCATCAGCAATGAGTGTTGCTGTTTTTGGTACTCCTGATAATGGTTCGTATATAAGAGAAACTCCTGCATCAAATTCACCGGAAGCAGCAATGGGAAATCCGTCGGGGCAGTTAGCTGTTGCGGGTCTATATGGATTGCAAGGAGCAGTAGCAGAGATTGGATTTTCTAAGGCATTAGGAGCAGTAGCAAAAGTTGCAACTACTTCAGATGGGTTCTTATTTGGAAGTATTAACATGAAAGCTCCTTTTGATATTCCTGCTCAAAGATTTGGGCAAATGTCTATTGGAAAGAGTGATTTTTGGGGTGTAAGAGTTGGAACTAGTGAATTTACAAATAGAACAGTAGTGGCAATAAAGCAAGAGTGGAATTCTTTAACACAATATACTTCAGGTATAGTCCCTAAAGGAACTCCAATTAAAATAGGAATAGTTGGACCTCAAGGTGGAGGATTCTATACAGGAGGATCTATTCAATTTTTGACAGAATCTAAAAGTGTAGTAAATCAGGCAACTAGAATGATATCAAGATAAGATCAATGAAATTAGAAAACCCATTAAGCTTTAACGTTAATATAAAACTCCCAAACGGAAAAGAAGTTTTGTATTTAAACACATATGAAATTTGTCAAGGATGCCCTGAGGTTGGGAAGCTGTCCATTGATGGAAACATTATAAAAAAAGAAGTGTTTGGTGGTCCATTACTATATAACAATGGATTTATTTATATCCCTTGTTTTAAAAGAAGATGGTTTAACTCAGGATTTTATTTAGCTAAAATAAATACTTCTACTTTAGAAATTATTTTAATATCAGATATGTATCAGATAATAGACTTGATAAAAATAGAAAATTTTACCATTTATTTTTATGATAGTTTAGAACAAAAAGAGATTAGAGAAGTTTCTTTTTAGTAATAAAAGCCACTGCATCAGCAGTGGCTTTTGTGTTTAATAAGAATTTTGAGTTTTTTATATTTGTAGTAATGAATAAAAAATCATGATGGAAAAGTTAAAGAGTTTATGAAAACAGCGGGGCTATACCCCCAACTGGCGCAAGCATCTCACTCGCGCCCATCAATAAAAATAAACCACTGTTTTTTACAGTGGTTTTATTATTTTAGCTTTGAAAACATGATAACCTATATTGTGGCTTTTACTTTAATAAAAATTAAAAACTAAATTCACCCAAAGACAATCCATGAAAAAAACAATCTCACACATCTTCACCCTCACGCTTCTTTTCATCACATTTTCCTGTATTTCCTATATCAAACCCATTCACACAGAACCAGTGCCCGGTTCTGAAAATATAACCAGAAAATTAGTTTTTCAGGATGGAACGCTGGACGTGAATTTCTATGGAGATTATATATTTGATAAGGTAGATAAAAACCTGATCTTTTTTACCAATAAAGAGATCTCCGGAATGCTCAGCAATCTTACCATAAAGCCTTCATCTCAGGTCCTTTTCACCTATACCAAATCCAGTATCTACAACAATATGCTGGGGTTTTATTATGAAGGAAAAAACCTGACCGATATAAAGAATAATTTCTCAATTAAAACGCCCGAAAAAGAAATGCAGAACGGTCTTTTGTACACCTATGAATACAAAGGCTACTATATTATGGAATTCTACAGACAGCAGGAAAAAGGAGTAGTCCGTTTTATTTCGGTAAACAATTCGGCAAAACAGGCCGTTGAGAAATTCAGGTTGGAAAACAATAATGTATTTTTTGATATCAATGCTCAACTTTGGAATTAAGCATACTCATTTTCTCTGATTTTATATCTGGATCAAGGGAAATACTTGCTTTTTAGCGCGGTTTATAGCCGTTTTGAATTCGTCTCAACTTTAGCTACGGCTGGCGCGAGGATCTCGCTCGTGTCTATCAATAAAAATAAACCACTGTTTTTTTTGCAGTAGTTTTATTATAGGTTAATTTAAAGTATTCAACATGCAAAATTTTGGATCAGCCTGAAAAACGTTTATGATTTAAAAAAGGCAAAAAAAGAATTTGAAAAAAGCATCATTATATTTTTAAAAACTGTTTCTGGAAATATAACAATTTAACCTTATTTTTATATCAGTTAATTTACAATTTAGAATGGAGAATGATCAAAATTTTTTAATTAGAAAGCCTGTTAATTCGTTTCTATCAAATATTATTGAGTGTTTCTTTTATATCGATATTCCGGTTTGTCAATTGACTGAGAAAGCTGAATTTATGATACCGTTCCCCCGTATAACATTGGGTTATTTTTTTGACCATCCATTTAGGGTAATTAATGATACATTAAATGAATCAAAACTAATAAACAATGCCATATCAAGAATTTCCACCCAAAGGATAAACGTTTTACCTGCCACCGACAGGATAAGAATTATCGGAGCCCATTTAAAGCCTTTTGGCTTGGCTTGTTACACACAAAAAGCAGTAAATTCCCTTCCTTGGTTAATCGACATAGAAGAACTGTTTGGTCATATGGCCAGAGAGTTTCTGTTAAAAATACATCATATTGCCAACACAGAAGAAATGTTCACTGCAATGGAAGACATATTCTTAAATAATATTCTTGATCGTGATTTATCACTTATCATAAAGGCACTTGAATTAATTGAAAGTAACTCCGGAGATATTGAAATGACCTTATTATCTGAACAATTAAACGTGTCTGACCGAACAATAAGAAATCATTTTTATAACTATGTAGGCTGCTCTCCAAAAGAATACATTCGTATTGTAAAATTAAAACAAATAGCTTATCAACTAAAGCATTCTCAAAATTCATTGACAAATATTGCCTACAGTAACAATTATTTTGATCAGGCACATTTTGTTCACGAAGTAAAAGGTATCACCGGCCAAAGCCCCGGCCAATTACGTAAAGACATTCCAGATTTCCGATTTTTACAATTTTAGTTTTTATGAGATGTTGATATTTGTTCATCAAAGAAAATTGAAACACTTTCCAGATGAAAACAATTATAAACAACAATCTTGCAGAAAAGTACGGCAAAGGAACCATCATTATTCATTGGTTCAGCTTCTTATTGATTAGTTTACTTATTCCTATGGGGTTTATCATGTCAGACATGGAACCGGGAGTTGCCAAAATTAATCTTTTACGGCTGCATCTCTTTGTAGGTATTCTGGTTTTTATCCTGACTTTAATACGTGTCTGGTTTTTCTTCCGGCGTAAAAGACCTTCAAAGTTGGAAACCGGGAATTACCTGCATAATAAATTGGTTATTTGGATTGAAAATACATTCTATTACCTGTTGATCTTACTGTGTATATCAGGCATTGCGACTATTATGATGGGCGATTTCAGAGAAGCCCTACAGACTGGTGATGCCTCTCTTTTACCAAAAAGATTGGACGTTCCCTCACTTGGAGCTCACAAAACTTTATCCATCATATTGATTGTGCTTCTGATAGGACATATTGGAGGTGTGGTTAATCACTATATAAAAAATAAAGAAAATACATTAAAAAGAATTTTACCGTAAAATCATAAAGATGAAAAATAATCAACTTCTAAAATTAATCTCTCTGGCTGTACAGTCACTATTCACAGGCGGATGCTTGGTAATATTATTTGTTTTAGTTCCTTTTTGGCAAAAAAGTAATCCTGAAGATTTTTTATTGTGGTTCTCCATCAATTCTCCAAACATTGCGAAGATAATGCTGCCTCTGGAAGTAATTCCTTTAATTTTATCTGTTCTGACATTTTATTTAGTCAATAAACAAAAAGATGAGACTCGTAAATGGTGGCTGCTTAATCTTGCGGCTAACGTCATTATCCTCCTATTGTTTTTTATTTATTTTATGCCTGCCAATTCATCAATGTCATCAGGGACGATAATGAAAAATCAGGTAAAAAGCGAATTAATGAAGTGGGAAATGATACACCTTATGAGAACCGTACTAACAGGCATTTCTACAATATTTTGCATAGTTGGGCTACAATATCTTCCTGTAAAAAAACAGTAGAAAAATAATTATTCCGAATTAACTTGGGGCTTTCTAATATTATGATGAAAGTTGTCAATCATCTTTACAATCAAAAGACTTAATGGAAAAAATTGATATAAAAAAAATTACAGTAGATGATATTGACCAGTTGCAAAAAATTGGAAAACAAACCTTTTACGAGACTTTTTCGATATATAATACCGACGAAGATATGCAAAAATATGTAACTGAAAGTTTTTCGGTTGCTCAACTTAATACTGAATTGAATAATGAAAATTCAGAATTTTACTTTGCAGAAATCAACAAAAGAACAGTAGGGTATTTAAAACTCAATTATGGAATTTCCCAGACAGAACTCAAAGATGATAAAACTCTTGAAATAGAAAGAATTTATGTTCTGAAAGATTTTCATGGAAAAAAAATCGGACAAATTCTGTGTGATCAGGCAATTAATATAGCGAAACAGAAGAACGTTGACTTTATTTGGTTAGGAGTTTGGGGAGAAAATCTAAAGGCAATTCATTTTTATAAGAAAAATGGATTTGTAGAATTCGATAAACATATCTTCAAACTTGGAGATAAAGAGCAGACTGACATGATGATGAAGCTAAAATTGAAGAATGATTATTAAATTAATCTTTAGAGTCATAATAAATAGCAAAGCAGTATCATAAAATAAATAGCAAAGCAGTATCATAATCTTAATATTTTTCAGCATTATTTGATGAGATTGGTTTAAAAGATAGATAAATACTGGTTTTTAATATAGGTATCATTATTTTGTTTGGTATATTTGTGACACCACACAAAATCTTACCGCCATGAAAAAGTTCCTTTTAATCATTCTGGGTATTCTTGTTATTCTAGTTGCCGTACTTTTAATCAAAATGTATACGTATCCGTTTAAAAAGAATACGGCTGGAAATTCTGAAGGATGGAAACCTGTCAAAAATGATTCAGCAATACTGCGTCTTTCTGGCGGTATCAAAATCCCTACAGTGTCTACTGGAAGTCTTGGAGAATTCAATTATGCTCCGTTTGATCAGTTTAAAGAATATCTGAAAACATCATATCCTTTAGTATATCAAAACACTGAAAACACTGAAGTCAATACCCATGCATTGGTGTTCAGACTTAAAGGAAGTGATCCTTTACTGGAACCGATTCTTTTCATTTCCCATATGGATGTAGTGCCACCCGGAGATGCAGATGTGAAAAACAAAGAACAGAATATTTTCAGACCCGACGATAAACCACTACCATCCGTTTCCAAAGTTGCGGAAGACTGGGATTTCGAACCCTTTTCGGGAACCGTTGCGAATGGAAGAATCTACGGAAGAGGGGCCATCGATATGAAAGGAATGCTCTTTTCCCTGATGGAATCTATGAATATGATGGTTAAAAGTAAAAAGATACCTAAACGCGATATCTATCTGGCTTTCGGTTTCGATGAAGAAGTAGGAGGGCAAAAAGGAGCCGTACAGATTGCTGATTATTTTAAAAAGAAAGGATTGAAATTCGATGCAGTCTATGATGAAGGCGGATTGATTATGCAGAAAGGAAACGTGGCAGGAATAGATTCAGACGTCGCCGTAGTAGGTTGTGCAGAAAAAGGTTTCTTATCAGCAAAAATTAAAGTCAAAGGACTTGGAGGACATTCCTCAATGCCGCCTATGGAAAGTGCGATAGGAAAGGCCGCAGTGATTATGCAGCGTCTCGAGGATCATCAGATGAAACCTACCATAACCCCATTGATCAAGCAGTTTTTTGACAATATTGGAGGAGCAATGCCGTTTACGAACAGGCTTGCTATTGCCAACCAATGGCTTCTGAAACCAGTTTTGCTCTCTCAGCTGACCAAAAATAATACCACCAATGCCTTGGTACGTACCACAACCGCCCTTACCATGATGAAAGGGAGCGACGGAACCAATGTGCTTTCTCCCGAAGTGGAATTTGTCGTGAATTTCAGACTTCTTCCCGGTGATACAGCAAAAGAAGTCCGCGACCATATCGCAAAAGCCACAGAAGGTTTCGATGTTGAGGTGGAAGAAATCGACAATACACGCGAAGCTTCCGCAGTTTCCCCTACCAATACAAAAGCGTATCAATTAATAGAGGCCGGAATCAAAGAAATTAACCCGGGTGCTATTGTTACACCTTACCTCACTATGGCCGGCACCGATGCCTACAAATACCAGATCGTAAGCAAAAATATCTACAGATTTATGCCCATCAAAATCAACAGCTCAGAGCAGCAAAGCATCCACAGCACCAATGAGTACATCAGCATTCAGAACTATATGAAGATGATCCATTACTTTGAGTTTATGATGACTAATTACGACAAATAGTTACGGGGTACGGGTTTCGCGATGCGGAGTTTGAGAGTTTGAGAATTTGAGAGTCAGAGAGTTTTAGAGTTTTGAGATTCGGGATTAGAGTGTCGGAGTGTTTGAGGATTTTAATGTTGCTTACTGTTGCTTTTGATAGTAATTAACCCTGTATTTTAATACTCTGAAATTATCGAGAAATATTGAATGAACGACAAATATCTGGCGGCTGAGGCTCCCGAAGCCACCAGTACTAATGTCTAAAGTCTGCAATCTGATGTCTGCAATCTAATATCTAAACAAAAAAATAACACGTCAAGTTTTGTCGCATTACAGCAATAGCTTTGTCCTATCAAAATTACAGAGCTATGGAATTGCCGTTTTACTTAACATTTACAGAATTTGAAAGCCATTATTACGATAATCTTGAAAAATGGTTTGAGGAATATCACAACGCCAGCGAGATCGATTATCTTAAGACACTGGCAGATCTTTACAGTCCTTATCTGTATTATAGTTTTGCAGATGACAGGCTGATGGCTGATGCTTCTATGGAAATCAAAGACTGCTTCTTTCCGTATCATGAAAAGATCGGGATCTCTTTCTGCACAAGTTGTGAAAATGGGAAGAATCCAAAGGCATCTAAAGGCATGAATCATATATTTGAATGGAAAACCATTACGATGATGGAATACGCGCAACATGTTCTGGATAAAATCAACAGATACTTGTTAAAAAACGGTAGTTCTCTGAACGGAAATAATACAATTCCGGATTATATCAATGATCGTGAGATCATCACTTCAAGAGAAGGGGCCGGATATTGTGTCAATTACAGCAGACATCAGGCGGCGGTTCCGTTTTTAAAAGCTTACCTTCCTTATTATGGGCAGACTGTAAATATTGCTGTTTACAGGGACTTTATTTTCTCCATAGCACAGATCGCGGAATACATTGATAAAAAGCTGAGGTCTGTACAGGCTTTCGAATACACCATTTATGCTAAACTGAAGTCAGAAGCCAAATTCAAAGTGCAGATGAGTCATCAGTTTCTGACGATCTGCAATTAATATTTTCACCAACATTCATATCTAAATTATATTCACGGAATACCCTGACCGGTCTTTCAGACAAATCCTGACAGCAATGCCAGGATTTTGTTTAATTTTACCCATTACCCATTACTCATTACTCATTATTTAAAGGGTAAATTCCAAATCACATCTACGGCCAAATAATGCACGCCACCTTTCTTTATACTTCTGCTTCCCCGGATCAGATCATTCACATATCCGATATCCACCGATAAAGGAGAGTGGGGAATACTGAACATATAATAAGCCCCGATACGCATTTCGCGATATCCGAAAGGGGTCCATTTCTGTTCCGGTTCATTAAGATAACTTGTAGAAAACAGACCTTCGGCACTTAGAGCCAGTTTTTGATTGTTTTTGGGAGATAGATTATAAGTCAACTGGCTTTTAATCCTTGTTCTCAGTTGAAAATTCTCTTCAGCCTGACGAAAACCTGCATCAAAAAACTTCCGGAACTCCTGGCGGACTGTATTCTTGAGTTTCCATCTTTTTCCCAGTTTGAAAGTATAGGCATATCTTCCGTAAATTCTGAATTCCTGTTCTGTAGCTTCCTTTTCATAAGGTGCAGAACTTTCATATTTAGGCTGCCGGCGGTAACTGACTGCATAACTGTATTGTTGATTGGGCGCAAAAGAATAAAAGACTTCATGGTTCAATACAACAATAGCCTGTTTTGAGACTAAATTATAATCATCAGGACTGCTTTTCCTTCCAAGAGCAATATAACTTAAAGTCTGCCTCTTTCCCAGCGAATCCAGTTGACGCCTTACTCCAAAAGCCGACCAGAAAGCGGTATTCGCTTCCCCAAGCCCCGGCGGACTGATCTGTGCATGTAATGACCCGCATAAGCTTAATAAAAATATTCCGATAATAATTTTTCCTGTTCTGAGCATCCCGTAAAATCTGTTGAATCGTATTTTGAGTATCTGTTCAGCAATAAGATGAAGTCGAACGGTGAATGATACTGTAAAATGATGATTTGTCGTAGCCAATGTAGGTCCTTTATCCATTAAATAATGATGTAAATGATTTTAATACTGTCGATAAACAGGACAAATTAAATACATGATTTAGGAATGTTTTAGGAATAGGGAAGGATCAGATACAAAAGTTGTGGACTAAATCAATTCCTCTTGCTGATCATACAGATAGTGCAGATAAAAAAATAAAAATCTGTATGATCTCACCAATCTGCGTGAAAGTTATAGATCTATTCTTTTTACAAAAAAAAAGTCTTAAACAATTAAGTTTAAGACTTTTAGATTCTTGCAGAGAGGAAGGGATTCGAACCCTCGATACAGTTACCCGTATACTACCTTTCCAGGGTAGCTCCTTCAACCACTCGGACACCTCTCTATTTGAGATTGCAAAAATAGAGTAATTTCTGGAATCTGCAAATTATTATTCAAAATTAGTCAGTAATTTCTCCGCAAAGACTTTTGGTGAAGTTGTCGGCAAAGGTTCCTGAATAATTTGGGTTGTCTATAAGGTGCATCGCTTTGGTAATGGCGCTTTCGGCGGTCATATCCCTTCCGCTGATTGCTCCGATTCTTGAGAATATATTGCTGTTTTCATATTTTCCGAAAGAGATTCCTCCTGAAATACACTGACTTACCACCACGATCTCCGTTCCGTTGCTTCTGATTTCTTCAAGTGTTTCCTGCGTTTTTTCACTGCTGAAAATGGTTCCCGAACCAAAAACCTGAAGGATTAAAACCTTCATTTTAGGGATTTCTTTGAAATGACTCAGATGCATCCCCGGAAAAATACGCCAGAATAAAATATCTTCAGAAATATGTTCGTCCACATGAAATTCCACTTCCGGATCACAACGGTAAAGATTGTCCTTAACAATATTTAAATGAACACCTGACTGTCCTAAAATAGGATAATTCGGGCTTGAATAGGCATCAAAATACTCCGCAGAATATTTCAGCGTTCTGTTTCCTCTTAACAATTTGTATTCGAAATAAACGGCCACTTCCTGAATGACTGCTTCATCATTTTCATAAAGACTGGCGTAATAAAGGCTGGTCAGAAGATTTTCCTTCGCATCCGTTCTCAGATCTCCGATCGGAAGCTGGGAACCTGTCATAATAACAGGTTTTCTAAGACCTTTCAGCATAAAACTTAAAGCAGAAGCCGTATAAGACATGGTATCGGTTCCGTGAAGGATCAGAAAGCCGTCATACAGCTCGTAATTCTTGAGAATATAGTTCGCGATCACCTTCCATTCCTCAGGTCCCATATCGGAAGAGTCCAGCGGTTTTGCGAAAGGATGCACAAACACTTCGCATTCCATTAATTTCATCTCAGGCATTTTTTCGAAAATATTTCCAAAATCAAATGCGCGGAGGCTTCCGGTTTCATAATCTTTTTCCATACCGATGGTTCCTCCGGTATAGATGAGCAGGACTTTTCTTTTCATGAATTACTTTTTAGTAAGAAATTGAGCCTCGTTCAGGTTCATAGCTCAAAATTACGTTAATTTGCAAAGATTTGAAAATGAATGGAAGATTTAGCGCAAACTTTTGAATATTTAAAGCAGTTTTTAACAGAGGAAAGACTCTCAAAAATAGAACATTTCTCTCAGGAAAGTTCCGATTTTGTACTTCCTGTGATGGATGATGTCTACCAGTTCAGAAATGCGGCGGCTATTATCAGATCTGTAGAAGCCAATGCGTTTCACAAGGTTATAGCCATGGAGGAAGAGAATGTTTTTGATCCCAACCTTACCGTAACCAAAGGGGCCGAAACCTGGGTAGAAGTAGAGAAAATGGCTAAGAACATAGCTTCTCTGCAGAATATCAAAGACAGAGGCTATAAAATCCTGGCGGTTTCTCTTGAAAAAAATGCAGTGATGCTCCCTGATTATCAGATTACAGAACCTATCGCTCTCGTATTTGGAACTGAGATGGAAGGCGTATCTGAAGAAGTTATAGATTTTGCAGACGAAACCCTGGCGATCCCGATGTACGGCTTAACGAGAAGCTACAATGTTTCCGTAGCCGCAGGAATCTGTATGTATGAACTGAAACAGAAACTGATCAAATCAGGCATCGATTATAAACTAAGCGAAGAAAAAAAGATGAAAATGAAGATCCGCTGGGCCGTGAACTCCATGCGAAGCGGAAAGCAGATCTTTGAAAAATATATAAGAGATCACAACCTTACCCTATGAACAGAATAGGGGTCTTTATCTTAATCATTTTAAGCAGCTGCGGCAAGAAGGAAGCAGCTGAAAAAAATCGCATTGAGGATAAAGACAGTCTGGTACAAAACATAGAAATACATACACAAGAGTAGGAAGATACAGCATCAATTCCTTTTTCCCAATCTCTGAAAGAAAATGGATATATGTATACCCTTAAAGAGCTTGAAAGCCCTAACGGAGCAATCAATTTTAAATCCATTAACATATTTTACAGAAAAAAACTTCATCAGAAAATTATTTTTGATACGGTAGCTGTTCTGAATGAAAGGGAAGTGGTTTTTAATGTCGATAAAGATGCTAATTTTGATGGGTTTAATGATGTAGAACTTATTAACTGGGCCGGGAATTATGCTTATTCATCAAGCTTTTGGCTCTATAATCAAAAAACAAAGAAATACGATTATTACAAACCCCTGGATACGATTCAGAATATTAAGATTGATACCGGGAAAAGAGAAATTACTTCAGAGTATCATATTGGCCCGGTTAACACTTACAGCAAAACCTATCAATGGACAAATGGAAAACTTTTGATGATGAGCGCCCATATTGAAGAGGAAGGAGATGTAATCCGTATGTACCGGAAGAAAGGAAAAATCATTGTAGAATAATGTGTTTCCTCCTTATTTCCTAACTTCTAATCCCTAATCCCTAATCCCTAATCCCTAATCCCTAATCCCTAATCCCTATCCTCTCATCTCATCATATTGAAATAATTCCACGCCGCCACAAAAACACCCGCCGTTTCAGTTCTCAGCCTTTGGTTTCCAAGTGAAACAGCTTTTACGTTACTGTCGGATAGAAACTGGATCTCCCTTTCAGAAAAATCTCCTTCAGGACCGATTAAGAAAGTGATCTGCTCCAAAGCGGGAATATGGTTAAGCTCAATTCTTTCCAGATTTTCATGGCAGTGCGCCACAAAAGTCTTCTCTGGATTGATATTTTTCAGAAAATCAGGAAGTTTAATTAAATCATTAACAACAGGGAAATGAAATCGCAAACTTTGTTTTGAGGCTGCAATGGCTTGTTTTCTAAGTTTTTCGATACTGATGTTTTTACGCTCTGTTTTTTCAGTTTGTAAAATGGTAATTTCAGCAATACCCATTTCCACAGCTTTTTCTACAAAAAACTCAATTCGGTCAATATTTTTCGTCGGAGCAATAGCAATGTGCAATTTTGGATTGAAATCCTGAGTATCTTTCTTAATTTCTGAAACCTCGATATTGGCTTTTTTTCCTTCGATTACCAATGTTCCGGAAGCAACATTTCCTTTACCGTCTGTTACGTGAATTTTTTCACCGTCTTTCATACGAAGAACTTTCACTATATGCTGCTGTTCTTCGTCATTAATTATTGCTTTTCCGTTATTGATTTCGCCAAAAAAAAGTTTCATATATTGATATTTAGAATGCGACTGAATTGTATTGATAAGGGATGATTAAAAGGTTGGAAGCTGGAGGATGGAAGCTAGATGTTACTATTGGATGGGAAATATTTGAAAATTCCTTTTAAATTGATATATTCTACCTTTGGCTTTCAATAACTTCCCTCTTCTAGCTTCTGACTTCCTTACCTAATGAATTTTCACGTTGAGGATTAAAAGGTAATTTCATTCTCGCTTAAAAATGCTACACCGGTTTTTATCGTGGTATAAATATCACCTTCACAGTCTCTGTATGAACATGCGTAAATTTCTTCAATCCACTTATTATTCATGAAAATTAAATTCAAGTATTCGTTTTTTCTTAAATTATTTTTGATGGATAAATAATCTCCTTCTTTGGGTTCGTAAGCAAAACTGAATACATTTTCTGAATTGATTTTCTCTATGATCTCCTCCTTTATATTTTGAACATATCCGATTTCTGAACTGATCATTAAATAATCTTCGTCTTCAGATTGTTCTGTCACTTCATTTTTTCCGATAACGGTTTCTAAAACCCAGTAATATTTTGAATTTTTTTTAGATTGCGTTCCCAGTACTTTTTCTTCTAAGAGTATTTTCATAAATCATATTTTGCAGTTGCGGACGTTTTCATATCCGTAAATTCTCCTCGCTCATATTTCAGTTGAGCCACCATCGCAATCATCGCCGCGTTGTCTGTTGTATATTCAAATTTTGGAATGTAAATATTCCAGCCTAATTTTTCATGATTATCCTCCATTGCCTTTCTCAATGCAGAATTGGCAGAAACTCCACCTGCGATTGCCACTTCTTTTACATTTAATTCTTTAGCTGCTTTTTCAAGTTTAGCCATCAGAATTTCAACAATCGTTCTCTGAACAGAAGCGCACAGATCATTCAGGTTTTCCTTAATAAAATCCGGATTTTTTCTAACCTCTTTCTGAATGAAATAAAGCACAGACGTTTTGATACCACTGAATGAATAATCGTAATTCTCCATTCTTGGTTTGTTAAACGTAAAAGCAGCAGGATTTCCTTCCTTGGCCAGTCGGTCTATAATAGGTCCGGCAGGGTAGTCCAGATCAAAGATTTTTCCGATTTTGTCAAAAGCTTCTCCTGCGGCATCATCAATTGTTTTTCCAATAATTTCCATATCAAAATAATCCTTCACCAGTACGATCATGGTGTGCCCTCCGCTTACCGTAAGACACAGGAAAGGGAATTGAGGCGGCATAGGATTTGCATCTTCGATGAAATGGGCTAAAATGTGGGCCTGGAGATGGTTAACTTCAATCAGCGGAACATTCAGACTCATTGCCAAAGACTTAGCAAATGACGTTCCTACAAGAAGAGATCCTAAAAGTCCGGGGCCGCGTGTAAATCCTATAGCTGAAATAGCATTTTGTTGTATATTTGCTTTAGTAATAGATTTTTCAACAACGGGGATTATATTTTGCTGATGCGCTCGCGATGCCAGTTCCGGGACTACACCTCCATATTCTTTATGGATAGCCTGATTCGCAGCAATATTGGACAGAATACAGTTTCCCTTGATGATAGCTGCTGAGGTGTCGTCGCAAGACGATTCAATACCTAAAATTATAGAGTCGCTCATAATAATGGCAAAGTTAGAGAATAATAACGAGAATGAGAATAAAAAATCTGTAGCTGAGAACCTAAGTGATCAGGTACAGAAGACTGTGGAGAATGTAGAAGGCGCTGTGAAGGAAACAGTTAAGGAAGCATCTGAACTGGCATCAGATGCCATTCATCATCCCGTAGAAACGGCTGAAGAATTTGGAAAGCAGGCGGTAAAAGATGTGACTAGCTATTCCTGGTGGGCCAAACTTCTCCTGATCCTTTTCTGGCTGGGAGTTATTCTTGTTGGAGGAGTTCTTACAGCCATTAATCTTCCGGCAACCAAGCAATGGGCGGCAGATCAGGCACTTCAGATCGTTAACAAAGACTTTAAAGCGGGAATGTCTACGGAAAGTGTAGAGGTGGATTATTTCGGAGACGTTATTATAAAAGGTTTAAAAATAAAGGATTACAAAGGCCTTGAATTCATTAAAGCAAGAGAATTCCGAGCAAATTCCGACTGGTTGTCACTCGCCTACAATGCAATTTCCGGGAACAGCAATTCATTAAGTTTTAATTCCCTTACCCTTGTCAATGCCGATGTGAAGGTCATTACCTACAAAGGTGATAGTATTTCCAACTTCATCAGATTTACACAGCTTTTCGACAGCGGAAAGAAAAGAGATCCAAAGAAACCTCCTTTTCAGCTGAATTCCCGTGTACAGATCATCGATTCAAAAGTTTCTATCGTTAGCCAAAACTCTCCGGGAGAACCTGGAAAATGGCTGACGGCTACAAAATTTAATTTAATAGCGCCTAATGTAAAGGTAAACGGCCCGAATATTTCCGCGCTGATCAATAATATGTCCTTCGTCACAGCAAGATGGGGGAAATCTCACTTTGTAGATACATTTTCTACAGAACTCTCTTTGACCCATGAATTCCTATCATTAAAAGATCTGACGCTGAATACAGACCATTCACTGCTGCAGGGAGATATAAAATTCAATCTTCATGACGGCTCATGGTCCGAATTTGCAGACCGCGTAAGCTGGGATATGAATATCAAACAGGGAAGCCAGATGAGTGGATATGACATCAGCTATTTTGTGACAAACTGGGATAATTTTAAACCTTTCAATCTGGCTGGGAAAATGACCGGCCCACTGAATAAATTCTATCTGGAAAACTTCCTGATCAGAAATCCTGACGTAAATATTGCCACCAAAACCATGAGAGTGGACAGGCTGCTGAAAGGAAATTTCTCCATTGAAACCAAAGACCTTTCCACAGATTTTACCTATAAAGACCTTAAAGCGATGATGCCTTCATTTATTTCCAAGAAGATGAAGAATTTCGCAGACGATTTTGGAAAACTGAAATACAACGGCGCTGCAAAAGTAGATCCCCAACAAATCTTTATTCCCAACGGAAATCTGATGACGGGAATAGGTCAGGCGAAAATTACCAAGCTTTCACTGACGGGATACAGCACGGCAATGCCTAAATATTCAGGGTATCTTGAAGTAAAAGACCTGAATACCTCTGTCATCACTAAAAATAAAGCGGTCGGTCTTATCTCCGGTAAATTTGATCTGAACGGGCAGAGTTTTGACGTCAATACCATGCGTCTGACCACCAAATCCCAGATCAGCAGCATTGAGATTATGGATAAGCAGATCAGCAATCTTTATCTGGACGGTTTATTGGACCATAAAAAATATAACGGACTTATCACCATAAATGATGAGCAGGCAAAAGCTACGATTAAGGGACTTATTGATTTCAGTACTCCTAGGATTATCATGGATGTGAATGCAGACGTCACCCATCTGAACATGAATTATTTCACTAACAAACCGGGAAGCCAGATTGTAAGCGGCCAGGTGGTAGGTAAAATGTCCATGTCTTCCATTAATGATCTGACGCTGGATGTGGATGCCAATGAACTGCATTTTGCAACCGCTACACAGAAATATATTGTTCCGAAAGCAAAACTTAAGACTTTTATAGAAGCAGGCGGACGTGTCATCGAAGTTGATGCACCGGGAGCTGCCAGTGGTAAGATCTCAGGAAAATACAATCTTGGTGATCTTGTAGGGATGATGGAAAACGGAATCGGAAGAATTCTGGTGGGACCTCCGCCGAGAAAACTGTACAGAGGTCAGAGTTTTAAGATGAATTTTGATGTTCAGCAGGGTGTTGTGAATTACTTTCTGCCGGATCTTAAACTTCCGCAGGGTGCTTTGGTAGAAGGAGAATACAATGGAGATTCAAACGATTTGATCCTGAATCTGGATGCCGCTTCTCTGAAGTATATCATGACCAAAAAGGAGGAAATCACCGAAGCAGACAAAGCGTTAGCAGCCACCAATCCTGAATATAAGCTTAATGACCGGAATAATATCTCCAGAGACAGCGCGATGATCGACAGTGTGATGGTCAGAATCAATACTGCTAAGCTTGATGAGCAGCTGTATGCAAGGATCAGTAAACTGGTGTACAATAAGAATATCATCAAAGATTTTGAACTCAGAGGAAAGAATGAAAACAATACAGCGCTTCACCTGGCTACAACATTTAAACATGGAAGTCCGGAGGATGAACTGAGTGAAAGCCTTAAATCATATGCTATTAATGTAGATCAATCTACCAATGCAGCGGGAGATTACGTTTTCAGATTTGAACCTACAGAAGTGAAGTTCAATGATGTTACGTGGGCGATAGATACAAGTCCTGAACTGGATCATTCCATTACTTATAGAAAGAATACAGCTGATTTTGACATTCATAATCTGAGGGTATTTTCAGATAAAAGTGCCCTGTTCATTAAGGAAGCACAGTTTAAATCGGCGAAAGACTTTTACATAGATGCGGATATTGAAGAATTTGCTGTAGAAAAGCTCCTCGAAATGCAGTCCGGAGGAAATCCGATGGGAATCAAAGGACTCGCTAACGGAAGTGTGAAAATCAAAATGGATAAGAGCACGCTGCAGCCATTGGTAGACCTTACGGTAGACAATATTATGATGAACGGAAATGAAATGGGCGACCTTACAATTTCTGCAACCAACGGGTTCTCACTGAATGTTTATGACGTAGATGTCAAAGTAACGTCCGCCGGAGTTCTTGGAAATAATAACCTGCATCTGACAGGTACCGTAAATAACAATACCGCTTCTCCTACGATCGATCTGACGGCAGAAATGCGTGATTTTGACCTTGCCTTTACCCAACAGTTTGTTCAGACTGTTTTTGGAAATATAAGAGGAAAAGCGACGGGTGACCTTAAGATCAATGGAAAACTAAGCAATCTGGATTACAGCGGTGATATCGCATTGAAAGGCTTCGGTCTGAAACTGCTGTTCACCGGCGTAGATTATTCATTTGATGATACGGTGATTCCTCTTTCCAAAGGACTTGCAATCCTTAACAATATTGAAGTACATGACGGTAGAACGAATTCTAAAGGAACAATCTCCGGGGCGATCCAGTTTGAAACGATTTCTTCTATGGGGGTCAACCTGATTATGAGAGCAGACAATCTTCTGGTGCTGAATACCTCACAGAAAGATTTTGACCTGTTTTGGGGAAGGGTGTACGGACAGGGAGATCTCTACGTAGACGGACCTGTTTCCGGACTGAGTATTTCTACCCCGAATATGAAAGCATTAAACGGAAGTACCTTTACCTTTAATTCCAGTTCTACATCCAATGTGGAAGAGTTTAAAATGCTGAGGTTCCTGAAAGAAGGAAAAGATGGATTGATCACCCTGGAAGAAAAGAAAAAGACAGGAGCGAATATGAATATCGACTTCAGTCTTGATGTGGATAAAGGAACAACCGTGAACGTACTTGTAGGTGATGATGTAGGAAATATTACCGTAAAAGGAACGGCGGACAAGCTGAGGTTCCAGATGGGAAGACGTGGAGGAATCGCCATGAACGGGACTTATAAGGTAGATAACGGAACCTTTGTTTCTAAAGCGATTCTGAATAAAACCTTCCAGATCGAAAAGAACAGCAGCATCCGATGGGACGGTGATGCCATGAAGCCGGCGCTGGATATTACAGCCAATTATGTAAGAATGGTATCAAATGCCGGGGAATATTTAAGCATGGGGAAACTGCAGCCGATCAGTGTACTGCTTCAGGCGAATATCACCCAATCCTTAATCAACCCGAAAATAGACCTGAATGTGACCGCTCTTGATGTCTCCAGTCAGGTAAAGGAAACATTGGCAGCCAAGATGAGCCAGGAGGGCGAGAAAGTACTCCAGTTTGGTTCTGTATTGCTGTTAAGTACCTTTAATGTCTCCAATAGCGGAGGAGTGGATTTTGATGTGGCGGGAGTTGCGGAATCTTCAGGATATAATATGCTTCTTAAACAGCTTGGCTCTGTATTGAATACCATGAGTAACGAATTCCAGATCGATCTGAATTATGTAAAAGGTGATCAAAATTCCAACACTGGTGACCGGGCTAATGCCGGGGTAAGTGTAGCGGTTTCGCCTAGGATAAATATCAAAACCGGACTGGGTATTCCACTGACAAAAACCGAAGGTGCCCAGAACAATTATCTCTCCGGAGAAGGATCTATTGAATATGATGTTTCTAAAAAGAATGACGGGACTCTCGTTCTGAGAGGCTATTCCAAGCCTACCAATATCGGAATGGTAAGTACGAATGGTTCTGCAAATCAGGCCTATGGTGGTGGAGTTGTGTGGAGTAAAAGCTTTAATTCTCTGTTTAAAAAGAAGAAAAAAGATAAAAAACCGTCAGAACCTAAAACGGAAATAAAAACAGATTCTATAAAATCAAATGCTAAATAATCTGAATATTTTAATGATTTTTATCATCCGTGTTAATTATTGTTAATGTTTGATATAATTTTTTTAGTTAAATAATTTTTTATAAATTTGCAAAAAATACATGGATTTTTTAAGAAAATTGTAATTTAACTAATATGAACTATCAACTGGACGAAATAGACAAGAAGATTCTTGATTTCTTAGTAGAAAACACAAGAATGCCTTTTACAGAGATTGCAAAGCAGATGGATGTTTCTGCGGGAACAATTCACGTAAGAGTGAAAAAAATGGAGGATGCAGGTATTATTTTGGGATCATCTCTTAATATCGATTATGGTAAGCTGGACTATCACTTTACAGCTTTCATTGGGATCCTTTTGACAAAATCAAACCGCACTCAAGAGGTATTGAAAGAATTATCAATACTTCCGAACGTAATCGAAGCGAGCGTTATTTCCGGGAAATATAATATTTTCTGTAAAGTAAGAGCTAAGAATACGGAAGATGCAAAAAGAATTATCTATCAGATAGACGACATTCAAGATGTAATGAGAACCGAAAGTATGATCTCCATGGAAGAGTACTTGAGCGACAAAAACAGATTGATCAACGCTATTTCTATATAATTCAAATTTTAAACGAATAAATATGCTGAAGAACTTATGAATTTATTCATAAGTTCTTTACTTTTGTACCTATGGAAGAATACAGTTACTTTGACGAGGATCCAAAGAAAGGATGGGGCTTTATTTTAGCATTTGCAGCTTTGATGCTGTTCACGATAATGGGGCTTGGAATAGATGTAGATGAATACCTGCAGCATGAATATCTTCAGATCCCGAGGTGGTATTTTTTCGTTATTTTTTCCATTGATTTCCTGATGATGATCGGGCTGGTGCTGATGTTTTTCTACAGAAAAGTGGGCATCATCATGTTTCCGGCGCTGTTGGTTCTGCATTTCTTTATGCACAATTACTATCTGTCTACCTTTTTGTATACGGATGTAACGAATCTTTTCCTTTTTACCGGTTTTGGAATGCTTGCTATTATTCCGAAATGGAAGTTTTTCAGATAGAACTTTAAATGATACCTTTAAGCTGGTCCGTAGAAGTAAATAGCGAGTCGTTTTAAAGAGTTTTTGATTGGTTTCTACCATTTCCCTAAATTGTGGATAAGAAGCGAATTTAAGTGCTTAAATAGACTTTTTAGTTTCTACAGATTTTTCAGAAAGTAGAGAGGGTAATCCAGCTCAAAAGTTTCGTGAAAAATTTCAAACTTATTTTGAGTGTAAAAAGTGCGGTTTTCGGGAGTGGTTGTTTCTACATAAATCAATTCTCCCTCATAAAATTCTAAGGATTCATTCAACAGTTTTGTGCCGATGCCTTTTCCCTGTTCTTCCGGGATAACTGCCATGAGCCACAAATGGATGAATTTTTCCTCAGGATGGAAACTTTTCAAAAGTTTTTCCCTTCCTAAAACTTTAAACATATTGTCTATGCCGATACAGACAAATAGCAACCTGAGCTCTAAAGCGAATTTTCTGAAACTGAATGTATTATTGTCCAGGAATAAAATACATCCTTTATCGTGATCGGTTAAAAATATATTGCCATTCAATAGGGACACATCAAACTGAAATTCCATTAATGCTTTTAGTCTTTTGTATCTGTCACCGGATTTTTTCAGCACAAAGTTGATAGAATTAGGAATAAGAATATCAATAAAAGCCCGGCATAATATGTCAACTGCCTTTTCCCGATCTCTGTGAGTCGCTTTTTTCATGGATTTAGTTTAGCCAAAAGTAAGAATAAATCATTTGAGTGAGTTATGAGTTTTGAACTATGAGTTCCTATTGTATTTCTTAGAATAAGCGAAGCGGCTTTGTCTTTCTTAAAAAATTATCTAATATAATCTTTGTCTTTCCTTGGGTAAAAAAAAATAACGAGGGCTTAACCTGAGTTCGAGGCAAAACATTTCAGCAATGATCAAGTCCGTAAAATCGAATAGCATGCTGTTTTAGCGGGTTTCGGCTCCATTCTTCCCATTTTCCCGTATAAGGATCGTAACCGCATTTAAGGGGCTTAGATGTGTCTAATTCTTCGTTATTTTGATGAGTGCGTTCTGTGTAAGCTCTACAGTCTGTGCAGATATATCTGAACTCACAATCTTTGCAGACCTCTATTTTATCTTTCGTGATACTCCAGTACTTTTTAAAATTGGCTTTTAGCAGGGCTTCTTCAAGGTTTGTCTCATGGATGTTTCCAAAACTTTCAGGCATTAAAGGACAGTTTTTGATATGGCCGTGAAGATCTATTCCCATCTTTTTATGAAGGCAGGAATTATGATTCATAGCTTCTGAAACCTTTGATATATTAGTATTGAAATATTTCAGATCTACTTTTCCACAGGAGGAAATTTTCACGTCTTCTTCTGTAAAATTCAGAGCAAATCTGAATTCATCCTTTACTTTGAAAGGTTCTTTTTCACAGGTATAAAAAACAATATGGTACATCCTTTCCGTATTGCTGTGGATGGTGTTTATAAAATCCAGATCGACGGCTTGATGGAATGGAGAAAAAACTTCGATACCACACAAAACTGAATGGGAAAATATTTGATCGGTCTTTATGAAATCATCTTCAGTAAATGGTTTTTGACTGTATATCACCAAATGCTTTACGCCAAGTTTTTCTACTGATTCCTTTACTTTTTCCAATATCGAAACCTCTGTGAGCTCTATGAAAAGATCAGAGACCCTACTGGGCTCATCATATTCACAGGAAAGCGGTGGGAAGTTTTTGTCCCAATCATTCTCTGTCATGAATCCGTATTCTTTCTGTAATAAATTGTCCAGGTATTCCTGAATAACAGTTTTGGATTCTTCATCATAATTCTCTAAGACATCTTCTACAGAACCATTTTTCAGTTCCTCCACGACATCATACAATTCAAGAGGATATAGCTCCGAGACATTCCTTTGAAGATCGGAAATCAGGATCCTGATGGCTCCTTTTGTGATGAGTATATTTGAAAACAAATTGAAGTATCTCATAATAGTCGGACGAGTGGTTTTATGGGTTTTTCTCTTACGTAAAAGCTGGTTTGATATTTTTTACATCTTAATATACATTTGGTATTGCTGGTAATCCCTTTGGAGCCTGTGTTGTCAAAAAAATCCATATGCTTAAAGGATAAGGGAAGTTTGTGTTTTTCACCGAAATTTTCTTTCATAAATAATCTGCAATTTTTTTAAATAGTGGATAATTGCAATGGTAAGCTACGTTTGCAAACTGACCTACAGGATTTACTTCTAAGAAATAATAGCGGTTTCCGCTTTTGATAAAATCCAGTGAACCGCAGTTGAGATCCAGCATCTGCATTAGCTTGTGAATTTTAATTTCCATTTCTTTAGGAAGATCGTACCTGATATTTCTATTGGGCTTTTCATTATTGTACTTTCTGAAATCCGTTTTAGTCTGTTCGTCATTCTGTGAGAAAATAGCCATGGAGAAACATTTACCTTCGAAATAAAAGGTTCTGATCTCAAAATCCTTTTCTATCTTTTCCTGAAAGAAAGAAGTGAAAAATCCCTCTTTCTCTGCTTCTTCGATAATGGTTGTATACATGATTCCATCTTGATTTTCAGATAGATTGTCCAGGATCACATTTCCCGTGATCGACTTTGTGATGGTTGTATTCAGAAGAACTTCATCTGTATGGTCTGCCAAAAAATATTCAGGAACATCCAGTCCTGCTTTCTGCGCATATTCCAATACCAAAAGCTTATTGACGTGGCTATTGCTTTGTTTGTTGATATGCTTTTTTGCTTCTAAAGTTTTCAGTACGTAATCTTCCAGCCAGTGCTGGGTTTCATTCATATAGATATTAATAGAATCGTTATTGTAGTGTAGACGTTTAAAATAAAGTCCACCTCTTCTGTGCCAAACGCTTTTTATATCGTCCAGAAAGAAACTGTTTTTCTGACTTTGCAGAAAGAATTTTTTTTCACGAAGATGAATTTCAAAAAACTCATCATCATTCACAAGAATAAAGAGTTTATTCATTGAAGCCAGCCAGCGGATCACTTCTATTGTTGTCCGGTCATTATTATCAGAAAATATCAGGATCATTTGGTTTTGAGGCTATCGGATAAATCTTTTGCTAATTTGTTTCTGTATTTTAAACTGGGAAGACCAATACTTTTTCTGTTACGGTTTACTTTAGCTGAATCTGTTATATTTTGATACCCTTGATAAACACCGTAGGTATAGGGAATTTTATGATGCAGATTATTTCGGTCAACCATGGCTGCATAATCGCGCGGAGGGTATTCACCCGACTTTACATATTCTAATATTTTGGCTTTGAAATAAGGATAATGTTTATCATAATCTGCCATGTGAAGAATGATTACATCCAGGGGCATAAAAATATCCTTATGGTATAAACCTATCTTTTGTTTGGAAGGAAAACCGCGATTTTCAAATGTCCACTTTAGGAGTTCAGCATTTTTTAGGTCATTTTCAAAGATTTCTGAACTGTTGGAACGTCCATTAAACTGATCCCTACCAATAGCTACAACAAAAGAGTCTATCATTTTTTTATCAAGCTTCTTTTCCCATTCAGCAACCTTTTGTTCTATACTCAGGCTGTCTATTTCGTATTTTTTGTAGAGGCTGATGAACTTCGGATCTGCTTTTTTGTATCTCCAATAAGGAGCTATTAAGGGAATCAATCGGTAAAGACTTCTCTTGCCTCCAAAATTTTTTCCAAGCTTGTCAGAAGTTCTGATATACGTTTCATATTCTTCGGTGCGTTCCTGATTAAGAGGCCGGTATTTCCTGAATAATTTACGGTAGAGATCGGTCGCTTTTTCCGGCTGTTTAGCTATTCGATAAATGCTGTCAATTTCATATACTTTCTGGTAATAGGTGATATAATCCTTGCTTTTGCAACAGTAAAGAAAAAAGCAGATAAGCAGAGAGCCCAACAGATATCCGATGCTTTGATTCTGTTTCGTGTGTAATGATTCCATTAGTACTTGCTTGAAGTTTAAATAAAACAGGACTGTAATTGATTTAAAAACAGTCCTGATTGCCTTATCCCCAATTATTAAGGAGTGCTCGGATTAGGTCCTTCAATGCTTAGAGTCATTGTTTTTTTCCCATCTTTGTAATAGGCGGTATCTGAGCAGTTACTTCCACATGCCGTTTGTTCCGATGATCTTGCTGAATCATCTCCTCCGTGAATAGACTGCATATCCTTCAGTTTCTTGTTTTCCAATGAAGAAAAGTTCTTCATTCCATTTAATTTTTTCATAATTGAATAATTTTTTTATTAAAATTTGTGGTTGTCATATAAACCCTGACATGGGTTTTACCATTCTTCATTTCAGTCTGTACTGTACACTTACAGACGGATCTGCTGAATGTTTATCAACGTTGATGATTCCAAAACTATAGATTATTACATCTCTTTTGTGTGAATTAATATGCTGTTTTTTTGTAAATTCGTGAGGCCTTTTTGTATGGTTGTACAGATTAAAATAAATCATGAAAATATCCGGTTGATAAAATTTTGTCCATCTGGGATTGAGAAATATAAATCCTGATTTTATGGATTACAATAGCAGATAAACAGTCCCATATTTCTATTGTATGTGATAATTAAATAGTATGCATACAAAAAAATACCTTACAGACAACGGCTTACAGCCTTAGAAATATTTAAATTTTCATCTATTTTTGTACATTGACTGTTATCACCCAAATCAAAATCACAAAATCACTGTATGCAAAACCTCAAACAGCTCAATATTGATTTAAAAACGTATCTTGAAGAAACCACAGAACAATTTGTTAAAGACCTTGTACAAATACTGGAAGGGAAAAATGCAGATTATCTGGACGGAAAGAGCAAAACAGACATTGTAGCCTACTATTTCGAATATGAATATGATGATCTGGATATCTCAGCATGGTCTGTTGATCAATCCGGAACTATCATAACCAATCCTGTACTTTTATTAACCGAAAAAGAAGAAGAGAATGATGGCAAGGAAAGCTGGAAAGCACTTCTGCCGGAAAAAATATGGACAGCAGCTTCAGATTTTCAGGAAGAGTATGCGGATGATGATGACTTCGATGATTGGTGGGACGAATACAATGACGAAAAATATGAGCTATTTGAAAACTGGTTCTTTGATGGCTGGAAAAAGGCGTCAGAACAGACAAACAATAGGGTAGATGCCTATTTTTCAATTCATGATACCTACTTTAAAACAGACCTGAATACCCTGCAGACGATTAACGACGACGAAATTTCAGAACGTTATACCTCATAAAATAATACACATTAAAATATATCACTATTATTATGAACACCTATCAATTTTACAAAAAAGAAGGAAACCTGTTAATTTTTAAAAACCAACCCATCTTTGTATTTGTATTGGCTGCTCTTACATTCGTTGCAGCAGGATTCTCGTATAAGTATAAGATTCCTTTATTGGCCTTATTTCTTGTTGCTTTTGGAGGCCTGATGATCGCCAATTTCTTTGCGAAAAAATTTGTGATTGATCCTCAGCAGCAGACTATTACCTGTAAACCGAGTGTTTTTGTTTCTGCAAAGACCTATTCTTTCAAGGATTTTACGCATTTTGAAGTGCTGGCAATGAAATATCTGGGCTTCATCACCACCAATGTATTTCTGAATATTTATTTTGAAGTGAATGGCAAGGAACATAAATTTATGGTAGGACAGGCGCTTACCCATAAAAGCATACAGAAAATGGTCAATGAAACCGAAGATATCATGAGCCTAAACGAAAATAAGCGATGAATACCAAAGACCGATATAAATTTGAAGATAACGGAAGTGAAATAAGTTTTATGCCTAATTACAACTTCATACACACCTTAAAATGGTGGTTAGGAGCGGGTATTTTGGCCATTCCGGTGCTGTATTATTTCAGAAATATACTATCTCGAAATGCCTTTACCATTGCTTCCGTTATATTAGGGATTTATATGGTGTATTTTCTGTGGGATCTTGTTTTCAGAGTTCCTGTAAAATACATATTCGATAAAAGGGAGAAGTGTATCTACCGCAAACTGTTTCTTACCAAAAACATCATGAGCTTTGATGAAATGACTTATTTCATTAATGAAGACAACGGTGGATATTATTATGTAATCGGGAAAAAGAGAAACCAATTTGTCAAGAATTACAGAATCAGCAGTTATTTTTCAGGTTCTAAAAAATCACGTTTGAGAGAGGATGAATTCCTGACAGAGATACTATATCCCGTATTGGATGCAATAGATGTTCCGATCAACAGACCGCAGTAATGACGGGTTTTTGAGTAGGGAAGTTTGAGGGTTTGAGAGTATATGAGTGTGAAAAAAGTTGCTGGCTGATAGTAATTAAGCCTCATACTTTAATAATCAGAAATTTTTAAATACTCTAAAACCTCATATATCGAATAATTTTGAATAAAAGACAAGTATCTGGCGGCTGATTTCTATGACGTTACCAAATTATTTATATAATTTTTTTCATAGGGCTTTTGTTTATTGATAACGGCAAAAGCCCTATGAATAATTTTATTTCTTACATTATTCAGTACCAGCATTTTATTTTTCCCCTCAGCTACCTTTCTTAAATAATATTCTCTAAGATCATTTTCTAGTCTTATAGCGCTCATTGCTGCCATATGAAGTATACTTTTTAATGATTTATCAGCATAGAAAGATAGTTTAGGCTTGTATCTTATAGAAGTTCCTGATTGATGATCAAATGGAACAACGCCTGAATAACAAGCAAGTTTTCTAGGTTCTGTAATCTCTTCAAAGTTTCCTGTTTTTATTAACATCATCCAGCATAAAACTTTTCCTATACCCGGAACACTTTTTAAAAGCTCACTTTTTTTCTTAAGATCCTGATGTGAAGCAATTACATTTTCTATATCCTTTTCTAAAATTGCAATATGTTTTTCTAAAAGCGATATTTCTTCTTTATTCATCTTCAATAATTCTTCGGCTAATTTGGATTGCATTAGTTTATAATTACTTTGCTGCTTTAATAAACTTGCTCTGAGTTTAACCTTAGAATTTCTTTCTGAAAACAAGAATCTTACTTTCTCAATACTTTCTGAATCCGGCTTCCAGGATTTAAGACTTTCTTGATTTTTTGAAGCAAAATCAGCAATTCTTTCTGAATCTATTTTATCATTCTTCCCCCTGACCAGCCCCTGGCTTCTTTTTAAATGAAGAGGATTGATAACAAAAACAGTATAAGAAAAATCCTTGGGCCTCATAAATATACCAATTATACCGTCCCGTGTTTTCCATGGCAATAGTTACCTGAGAATACTTTTTTAGACTTTTAAAAATCTTTTTGATCTCAAAAATACTGTTGCTAATGGTGAAAAAATCTTTTTTTTTGTCTTCTTTTTTGCAGATGTCCAAGGTTCTTGCACTGATATCAATGCCAATTATTACTTTTTCCATAACTTTGGGTTTAGGTTAAAAAAGGGAAAAGAGATTTTTCATTTTTACTCAACTCCTTATAATGGGCCTCAATCCCGTATTTCTATTTGAGTTTTAAATGAATAAAGCATTTAATTCTTTATCAGCCCATGAATCTTATTCGGAGGCACTCTTAGTTTAATTAAATGCTTTCTCTTTCTCTAAAGTTAGTAACTTTTATCCTCTGCTAATCTAAAGGAGGCACTCGAAGCCACCAGGACTATCTGAAATCTGATGTCTAATGTCTGGCATCTCATATAAAAAAGCTCGGGCTGTTTCGAAGAAACAGCCCGAGCCTGTATATCATAGTCTATTCAGACTAGTTAGCTAAAATTCTCTTCACAGCTTCTTTTACAGCTTCTGCATCGATTTTATATTTCTTCATAAGTTCAGCAGGCGTTGCAGACTCTCCGAATGTATCGTTTACGGCTACGAATTCCTGTCTTGTAGGTCTCTTTCTTGCAAGCATACCCGCAACAGATTCACCTAAACCACCAAGATAGTTGTGCTCTTCAGCCGTAACAATCTTACCTGTTTTTTCAACAGATTTTAAGATGATTTCATCGTCTAAAGGTTTGATCGTGTGGATATTGATTACCTCACAAGAGATTCCTTCTTTTTCAAGCTCGTCAGCAGCTACAAGAGACTCCCATACAAGGTGTCCTGTTGCAACAATCGTTACATCAGTACCTTCCTGAAGAAGAATTCCTTTTCCGATTTCGAAAGGCATATCTTCCGGAATGAATACAGGAACCGTAGGTCTTCCGAATCTTAAATATACAGGACCTTCGAAGTCAGCGATAGCAATAGTCGCTGCCTTAGTCTGGTTATAGTCACAAGGGTTGATTACCGTCATACCCGGAAGCATTTTCATCATCCCGATATCTTCCAGAACCTGATGAGTAGCACCGTCTTCACCTAAAGTAAGACCCGCGTGAGATGCACAGATCTTTACATTTTTTCCTGAATAAGCGATAGACTGACGGATCTGGTCATACACTCTTGAAGTAGAGAAGTTCGCGAAAGTTCCGGTAAAAGGAATTTTTCCTGTGATGCTTAAACCTGCAGCAATTCCCATCATATTAGCCTCTGCGATACCTATCTGAAAGAATCTTTCCGGTGCTTTTTCAATGAATTTCTCCATTTTCAAAGAACCGATAAGGTCTGCACAAAGTGCCACTACGTTAGGGTTTTTGTCGGCAAGTTCTGCTAATCCGGCGCCGAATCCTGAACGCGTATCCTTTTTTTCTGTATATGTATATTTCATTTTTTTTTACTAAAGTTTTTAATAATGGATAAATGACATTTCTAAAGATGTAAAAACACCATCACTTATCATGGATTATTGATGATTAATAATCAGCGGGAGCTTCCAGATATAATTGTTTGAATGCTGTTTCAAGCTGCTCATCATTAGGAGCTTTTCCATGCCATGCATGAGAACCCATCATATAATCTACACCGTAACCCATTTCTGTATGAAGAATGATCACTACAGGTTTTCCTTTTCCTGTTTCAGTTTTTGCTTTCTCAAGGATTGCAATCACTGCTTCAAGATCGTTACCGTTTTTCTCTTCCAGAACAGTCCATCCGAATGCCTCAAGTTTAGCATGAAGATTTCCTAAGCTTAATACATCGTCTGTATCACCATCAATCTGGCGTCCGTTGTAGTCAATGGTTGAAATAATGTTGTCAACTTTTTTAGCCGCAGCATACATCAAAGCTTCCCAAACCTGACCTTCCTGAAGTTCACCATCACCGTGAAGCGTGTAAACAAGAGAAGTATCTCCGTCCAGTTTTTTACCCTGAGCTACACCAAGCGCTACAGAAAGTCCCTGACCCAGAGATCCGGAAGCAATTCTGATACCCGGAAGACCTTCATGAGTAGTAGGGTGGCCCTGAAGTCTTGAATCCAGCTTTCTGAAAGTTTTAAGTTCTTCTACCGGGAAAAAGCCAAATCTCGCCAATGTAGAATAGAAAACCGGCGAAATATGCCCGTTTGAAAGATAAAAATGGTCCTCATTCTTACCCTCCATTGTAAAAGGCAGCTTATAATTCATTACCTTTCCATAAAGCGCTGTGAAGAATTCCGTACAACCTAAACTTCCGCCCGGGTGTCCTGAATTGACAGCGTGAACCATTCTTAAAATGTCTCTTCTGATCTGCGTAGTAAGAGATTTTAACTCTTCAATACTTTTACTCATTATATCTGATTTATTTACACGCGAATTTACAATTTTTTACTGGCTTACGGAAATGCAAAAACCCGGACTTGTGATCCGGATTTAGAATTATTTCAGAGAAATACTGGTTTTAACAGCCTTCGTTGAGGTATGCCGATATTTCTGTAATGATGTTGTTAACAAATTTAAAAGTAAGTTGAGTGCAGGTTGCTGGTTCGAATCTCGGAACACGAATCTCAAAACCCATATCCCGGAACATATTAAAATCTAATGTCTGATGTCTGAAATCTGATGTCTAACATCTAAATTAATTCTTTCCTAATGCTTTATCAATAGCTTTCTTGACAATAGGCTTTTCCAGCACAGTGGGATCCGAAGCTTGGAATTCACGTGACTTGAAGTCGCGGCC
>JADMIO010845952.1_pt1 | contig 47813 bp, 33 predicted proteins | sample 8958161 | NCBI WGS metagenome assembly JADMIO01 (sample SAMN16585339, study PRJNA669376) | soil metagenome | isolation source: Crop rotation soil | place: USA: Cullars Rotation, Alabama | collected 2011
CGTGACGCGCGCTGGTTTCAGTCGAGGGCACATGCAAGGCGGCGGCATCCGGTGAAGCGGCGGGACTTCATCTCGGCGGTGACGGCGGCGGGCCTCTCGGCGGCGCGGCCCGGCGCCGGCCGGCAAGGCCCGGCGCCCGGCGGAACGCTGTACCGGGCATGGTCGGATGCGCCCGGCCCCGATGCGGCCGTGGGCTTCGAGTTCGGTGAGCCCCGCCTGGCGGCGTCGCTCGCAACGGACGCGAGCGGCATGTACGCCCCCCACGCATTCCGCGGCTCGGACCGGTCCATCTACCTCGGCTACTATCCCTGGCCCGACGCGCTCGAGAGCCGGCCCTACCCGGGGGCGCTCCTGCGCTCTCTCGACGACGGGGTCACCTGGCGCAGCCTCGGCGAGCGGCCCAACTTCGGCACCTGTTTCGGGGAGACGCGCGACGGCGCGGTCTGGGCGATCGACTGCTGGAAATCGGATCCGCGCTCCGCCGTGTTCGAGGCGCAGCGCTTCACGTCGCCGCGGCACACGCCGCCGGAGATCGTGCCGGTAAAGGTCGGCGGCTTCGGGCGCGGCCAGGAACCGTTCTGGCACCTGAACCGGTTCGTCCGCGCGCGCGACGGCAGCCTGGCCACCGTCACCTATGCCGTCACGGCGGGGGAGACGCAGGCGATGCTCGACGAGAAGCCGCTTCCCGCCCCCACCCGAATCGTATGCCTCGCATCGCGAGACGAGGCGCGGACCTGGCAGCTGCGCGGGGTGGTCGCCCTGGACGCGACCCCGGCGGCCGGCCAGCGCCCGAGCCGGATCGGGATCAGCGAGCCGTACGTGGAGGCATTGGGGGACGGCCGCCTGCTGTGCGTGTACCGGTGTGACACCGGCGGCCGCGAGATGCTGCAGTCCTGGAGCTCGGACTCGGGGCGCACGTGGACCGCGCCGGTCTCCGCGCACGCGGTCGGCGTCGATCCGGGCCTGCTTCGGCTCGACAACGGCGTCCTGCTCTGTTCCTACGGGCGGCCCGGGGTGAATCTGATGTACAGCCTCGACGGCGGCGAGAGCTGGCGCGGCCACACGTCGGTGTATCCCCACACGTCGCGGACCAGACCGGCTCCGGCGAGCGGCCGAATGGCCGCGTGGAGCCATGCGTACACGTCCATGGTCGCGCTGTCGGGCCAGGACGTGCTGCTGTTCTTCGACATCCACGAGCACCCCGTCCGGTTCCAGGGTCGACTCCCCGACGGTGAGTCGGAAGCCGGCCATCGGACGAACAGCATCTTCGCGGTGCCGATTCGAGTGTCGCGGCGCTTGATCATCGTGCCCTCGTCGAGGAGCGCGCTGGCGCGAACGCGGCGACTCGGAGCAGGCCTTGTCGCTTGCCTTCGACTCGATCCAGCGCGCGTTACGCGCGCGCCGGTCCCGTCTTGGCGTCACAGCTATCGATGAGTACCGGGCCGCGCGTCAGCGGAACTGGAAGGCGTAGAGCTTCGCGTCGCGCAGCGCGACCCGGAGCCTGATCGGTCCGGGCGGGAGCGCCGAGAGGTCGGCCGAGCCGCGCCACGCCACCGGCTTCGCGACGCCGTTGCCCCGGACCCGCGCGGCGTCGGCGCCGGAGAATCCCGCCACCGGTTTGCCCCCGGCATCCAGGACCTCGAGCGTCGCCTCGCCCCCGGCCGAGCCGTCGAAGTTGAGCTCCAGACGAGTACCGCCGCGCTCGAGCGGCGGCGTCGTGAATTCTCCCCCTTCGTATCCGGCGTCGAGCGACATGAACCCGTCCAGGCGGTACTTTGCGCGCGAGACGATGCCGCCGAGGAAGCCGCGAGCGATGTAGCCGGCGTGCGTCACGTCGTGGGCGGTGTAGTAGACGTAGACGTCGTCTCCCTGCCGCGTCAGGCCGTAGGCGGCGTACATCGAGCAGCAGTCCCACGCCCCGTCGATTCCCGCCCGGATGACCGCTCCCCGGTCCGGGCGCAGCCAGTGCACCCCGTCGCGGCTCGCGGCGAAGCGGATATCGAGCGGGCCGTCGTTCTTGGGGGGAGGCGGAGCGTGGTAGTAGGCCGCCGGCCACATGAAGTAGGCGTCGGCGGCCCATGGGTACTGGATCGCCGCGGTCGTGTACCAGTCGAAGTCCATCGGGTCCCGCTCGTCGGGGGCGAAGACGGGCTCGAAGCCGGAGAAGGGGCCGAAGGTCGGGCTCTCGGCTCGGCGGAACGTGCGCACCACGCGCGCCGTCCCCCGGTCGGTCCGCACGTTGCAGCGCGCATAGACGACGTACTTCCGGAGGCGGGTGTCCCAGAACACCACGTTCTGGGAATCGAGGGTCATGTACTTGTTGGCGGCCTGGTCGAGGAACGGCACGGCGCCGAACGGCGACCAGTGCAGTCCGTCGGGCGACACGAACGCGCGGTTCGCGCCCCCCACGTACATGGCGTATCGCTCGGCCGCGGGCGCGTCGGGGCGGTTGCGGAAGATGTGAATGCCCCCCTTGGTGCCGCGCAGCACGAGGTTGTTCTTGGTCGAGCCGGCGAAGTCGACGATGCCGAGCTCGGGCTTCGTCCAGGTGGCGCCGCCGTCGGTCGAGTAGGCGTAGGCGACGCCGATGTCGTTGTCCTTGTGGTTGTTGCTCTCGTACCAGAGGTGGATCCGGTCCCCCTCCTGGATGACCGAGGCGTAGTCGGCGATCCAGTAGTCCTCCCACGGCTTGTCGACCACGACCAGCTTCTCGCCGGTCGGCTGCGGGCGGTTCACGACCAGCCGCACGCCGCGGCTCGACTCGATGAACCGCTCGTCGATGAAGAGCTGCTTGGCGGTGCCGACCGGCACGGGGCGCTGCCCGCCCGGCCGCGGGGCGCCGAGCAGGGCGAACCCGAGCACCGTCCACAGTGCGCAACCGAGAAACCCCTTCATCGGCGACCTCCGTGCGGCCCGTGGGCCGACTCGATGCGACTGCGGTCCCAGCCGGCGCGGCTCATCCCGGGACTCCGGAGCGCCCCGTTCGGGCTTGTGCGTCGGGCTTCTGCCGCCGCGACCAGATCGTCAGACCCCCGAGGTCCTGGGGCTCGCCGCCCAGGACCCGGCTGGCCAGGTAGGCGATCCCGAACAGGAGAGGGTGGCTGAGGATCCCGATCAGGATCGGGTTCAGGGTGAAGTTGAGACCCAGGTCGATCTTCAGCGGCCCGGTGACCGTGGCCCACAGGACGAAGAGCACGCACGCCGTGATGCCGGCGTATGCGCCGCGCCGGGTCGTGCGCGTCGACACGAAGCCGGCGGCGAACAGCCCGAGCATGCCCCCGGCCAGAACCATCGAGAGCACCACGAAGGTCTCGTACACCGCCCGGGTCCGGCCGTGCATCAGCTGGAGCGCGACGCCGGTGGCCATCAGACCGCCGACCAGGATCGACAGGCGGCCGAAGAGGAGGCGGGCGCGGTCGGTCGAGGCGGGCCGGAAGCGCGCGAAGTAGTCCTGCGTCGCGACCGTCGCGACGCTCGTCAGGTCCGCGCTGAACGCCTGCATCGCCGCCGCCAGGATGCCGGCCATCAACAGCCCCACGATGCCGCGGGGGAACTGCGTGGCGACGAAGTAGGGGAGGATGTTGTCGGGCTTGGCCGCGACGTCGGCGGGAATCGGCGACCCGGTGAGCCGATAGAAGGCCCAGAGTCCGGCGCCGATGGTCATGAAGGTCACCCAGATGAAGAGGCAGACGATCGCCCCAGTGAACGTGGCTCGCTGCGCGTCCCGGTCCGTGCGGGCCACGAGGTAGCGCTGGACGATGTTCTGCTCGACGATGTACGACCGCCCGAAGTGGGTCAGTCCCGCCAGCATGAACATCCAGGCGGTCGGCCTCTCGGCGAAGAGGCTCTGCGCCGACAGGGTGAAGTCGCCGAGGCTGAACTTTCCGGCCGCGTACGCGGTTGCCAGTACGGCCGCCGGGCCTCCCGGCGCCCGCGTGAGCACGATCGTCAGGATCAGGAGCATGCCCGTGACCAGGACGATCCCTTGCAGGACGTCGTTCCAGACCACCGCTTCGATCCCGCCGATCAGCGTGTAGAGGAGCGTGAACAGCCCGATCCCGACGATCACGGAGCGGATCTCCCAGCCCGTGATGACCTCGACCGCGATGGCGGTCAGCAGCAGCGTGAAGCCGAGGTCCACGACCCGGAGCAGCACGAATCCGGAGGAGCCGTAGAGCCGGGCGCCGATGCCGAAGCGCCGCTCCAGGTACTCGTAGCTCGTCATCCCGATCACTCTCCGGTAGAAGGGGACGATCACGAGCGTGACGAAGACGAGGACGAACGGGACCATCAGGTTCGGCACCAGCAGGCGCCAGTTCTCCGAGAAAGCCGCGCCCGGGAACGCGACGAAGCTGACGCTGGAGATCACGGTGCCGACGATGCTGAAGGTGACGGCCCAGCCCGGCAGCCGGCGGTCGGCGACGAAGAACTCCGAGGTCGTACGCTGCCGGCGGCCGACCCGCAGCCCGATGGCCGCGACGGCGCCGAGGTAGGCCAGAATCGCGAGGTAATCGAGGAGCGAGAGCGCGTTCATAGCGGGCGGCGACTCCTCACGCCGGGCCGCTTGACGCTCGCCTGAAGGACGCCAGTGGGTACGGCCGCGGCGCCGGACCCCGGGATCGGCGCTAGACTCGCAGCCGCGCCCATCGCACGTCCATGGCGGCCGGGGTGCCGGCGTAGTAGAGGACCATGACCTCGCTGTCGGACAGCGCCTCGGCGTAGGCTAGGCCGAAGCTCCAGAGCGACATGTCGCTCAGCAGCGTGCCCGTGGTCTCGACGCCCGGCTGGAATGCGGCCGCCGTGTCGTGGCTGTAGAGCACGACCTCGGTCGCCGGATCGAAGGTCCCGGCCGCGTCGGGCGCGAGCCGGGCGCGGATCGAGCGCGAACCGAAGCGGTCGACCCACGCGAGGACCGTCCTGCCGTCGGGGAGGATCGCCGGGTGCGACGGCTGGTCGGCGAAACCGAGAGCCTCGGCCGCGCCCCACGAGGCGCCGTTGTCGCCGCTGACGCGGCGGTGGACGTCGAGGTAGCGCCGCGACTCCGAGTCGTAGGTCCAGAGGAACGCCGCGATGCGGCCGTCCGGCGTGACCCCGGCGCGCTGATCCCAGTTGAAGATGCGCCCGGTCGGGTCGACGCCCGCCGTCACGGGCCCGGTCCAGCGCTTGCCCTCGTCCGCCGAGTGGAGGAGCACGACGCGCTGGAACCACTTCGAGCGGTCCTCGTAAGTCTTGTTGGACTCGACCGAGAGCGCCAGACGCCCGTCGCGCAGCCTGAGCACCGGGTTCGTGAGGCTCGGGGGACCGATCTCGGCCGGCATGTCGACGGAGCGCCAGGAGCTCCAGGTCCGACCCGAATCGGCCGATTCCGCCAGCAGAACGGTCATCGGCAGGCAGCCCTCGGTCTCCGGGTTGAAGAGCGGCTTGCCGGGATACGCCTCGCGGTCGATCCAGAGCGCGGCGCCGAGAAGGCGTCCCGGCGCGAGCTCGGTCACGTAGCAGACCTTGAGCGTACCGAGCCGGCCGCCGACGCGGACCGCCTCGAATCGGTGCGTGGGTCCCGTCCAGGTACGGCCGCCGTCGAAGGAGCGGTGGACCTCGACCGTCTCGTCGTCGGAGTCCTTCGTGGAGCCGGTGCGAAAGGTCGCGAGGAGCGAGCCGTCGGCGAGCCGGGTCAGTCCCGGAAATCCGAGCGCGGCGCGCGCCGTGCCGGGCACCCCTCGACTGACGAAGCCGGTTTCGATGATTTGCACTGGTGTCTCCTCCGGGCGGGTCTCAATCTCGGAAACGGAACGAGTACAGGTCGGCCATCTTCATGACGAACCGCAGCCGCACGGCGCGGCCGGCCAGCTCGGAGAGGTCGGAGGCGCCGACCAGGTACGGATGGTTCTCGCGCGCCCGGACCTGAGGGTCGATCCGCCACGTGACGGCGCGGTTCACCTCGTCGCCGAAGATCTCCTCCGACTCCTCGAGTCGGAACCCGGGTATCGGCTTTCCGGTCGAGTCCTGGATCTCGACCCTGATCCCGCCGGCGACCGAAGTCGAGTAGTTGATCTCGAGGGCCTTCCCCTTGAAGACCAGCGGCTTGGTCAGGAACTCCCCGCCGCGATAGCGCGCGTTCACCGAGACGAAGCCGTCGGGCCGCAGAACGTCGCGCAGAAGGTGCACGGCCTTCGTGCGGTAGTGCTCGAAGTGGTAGAGCGACATCTCGGTCGGAGAGGTCTCGAGGATCCCCTTGGCCATGATCAGCGCCCGCTCGTGCCAGTTCAGGGGATCCAGGCCGGGGCGGACGAAGGGCTCCAGGAACGTGCGGTCGAAGTGGACGCCGTCCCGGCTGGAGAGGAAGACGATCTCGGAGAGACCGGTATAGGGCCAGTCGTCGAAGAACTTCCGCCACGGGACGAAGCGCTTCGCGAACATGAAGTAGATACCGGGCGCGCGTTCGTACGGCGTGGCCATGTTCGTGTACAGGTGCTCGATCTCGGGGCCCATCTCGATGAACTCCGGCACGGACCAGTTGAGGAAGTCCTTCGAGGTCGCGCGCCGGATGCCGCGGATGCGGTCGTGAATCCAGCCCCGCAGATAGGCCACGTACTGACGCTGGCCCTCGTCCCAGAAGGCGTGGTTCGGCGGGTCCATCATGGGATTGACCGGGAGGTTCGCGATCACCGGCTCCTTGCGCATCGGATGCCAGTGGACGCCGTCGGGGGAGGCGAGGGCCACGAGCGCCACCGCGCTCAGCGCGCCGAGCGCCTTGTAGCGCTCGTTCGGGGAGGCTGCCGGGTTCTTGTCGAGGAAGGGGATCAGGTCCTTGCCGTCGTTTCCGGCCGTGGGCCAGACGAGGTTGTTCTGGCGCGAGCCCTTGAAGTCGACGAGCCCCAGCTTGGGCTTGGTCCAGTGGACGCCGTCGTGGCTCTCGGCGATCGCCGTGTAGCTCCACTCCATCTGCTTCTGGTCGCCCGCGGCCGTGGTCCGGGGAGCCTCGAGGGGCGGGCCGCTCGCGCGGTAGTAGAGGCGGTAGCGGTCTCCGTCGCGCAGGACGGAGGGGTACGCGAGCGTCTGGCCCTCCCACGGGTTGTCCGGGGAGAGGACCGTCTCGGTCGAGATGGGCGAATGGAGCTCGAGCGTGACGCCCTTCATCTGCTCGATCAGGAACTCGTCGATGAAGAGCTGGCGCGCGGTTCCGACCGAAATGGGCTCGCGCGCAGACGAGGCCTGCAGGGCGAGGGCTGCGAATCCCGAGAAGAGCCAGGCTGCGAAGCACGGCGACATTACGACCCCCACTGCGATGGGACACTTATGGGCCAAAGGCTCATCCCGGTCAAGCCGCGCGAGGCAGTTCGGGCGATTCATTGTGCAAAAACGCATTTTAGTCTATCGTGGCAGCGATCCGCTTCGTCCTGCGCGCGGTCGGCCGAACGAGCTACGAGTGCACGGAAGAGGCTCGGCGGACGGCACGACGCCGGCCGTTCTCCCATGCCAGTCCGGCCGCCGCCGGGCTGCTCGAGGAACCCCATGCGAGGAACCATCCTGCGCGCCCTGGGCGCCGTGCTGCTGCTCGGCGGCGCGCTCTTTTCGCAGAACGGCGCCGACTCGATCCGCCAGTCGGGCTTCGCCGAGTTCAGCAAGGGCCGGCTGGGCAATTCGGGCGCCAACCTCTACGTGTCGCGCGGCGGCCGCGTGCAGGCGATCAACAAGTGGGACCTCAACAAGGACGGCTACGTCGACGTCCTGATCAGCAACGACCATGACGTCTTCGAGATCGTGGACGCCTTCATCTACTGGGGAACGGGGAAGGGGGTCGGCTCGCTGCTTCCCGACCTGTGGTCCGAGCGGCCCCTGGCCCAGGTGCTCTTCGGGTTGATGGACCACAAGACGGCAGTCACGCGGCTGCCCGCATTCGGCGGCGGACGATCGATCGTCGCGGACCTCAACCGCGACGGATTTCCCGAGATCGTCTTCTGCAACTACATCCACAACTACCCCGGGCTGAGGACCGCCTACGTCTACTGGGGGAGCGCCGACGGTTACACGACCAGCCGGCGCACGGAGCTCCCGACGAGCTGGGCCGCCGGTGTGGTCGCGACCGACCTCAACGGAGACGGCTATCCGGAGCTCGTCTTCGCCAATCAAGGGGTCGAGAGCGGGGCCGAGGAGATTTCCGTCAAGAGCGGCTACGAGTCGTACATCTACTGGGGAAGCGCGACCGGTTTCGACGCTGCGCATCGCGGGCTCCTGCCGACTCGCGGCGCCGTCGACGTCGCCGCCGGCGACCTGAACGGCGACCGCATCCCCGACCTGGCCTTCATCAACAACAGCCCGCGGGCGAAGGAGGTGCAGGTCTTCTGGGGGAGCAAGGGAGGCTATGACGGCGCGCGCGCGCAAACGGTTCCCATCGACGACCCCACCAGCATCCTGGCCGCCGACATCGACCGCGACGGCACGAGCGACCTGGTCATCACGGGCTCGGGCCGCCGGGAGACCATCGGTTTCGAGGGGCTGAAGCGGAACGTGGGCGGGCCGCACTTCGTGCACGTGCTCTACGGAGCTCGGGAGCGGCTGGACTTGAAGCGCAGGACCGAGCTGCCGACGCTCCAGGCGCGCTTCGCCGCCGCCGGGGACTTCAACCGCGACGGCTTCACCGACCTGGCCGTCGCCAACGCCGCGCAGGGCGGGACCTCGCGTGTGCCGTCCTACGTCTACTGGGGGGGACGCGACGGCTTCGCGGCAGCGCGGCGCACCGAGCTCCCGACGCTCGGCGCCACCGGCGTCGCCTCCGCGGACCTGAACGGCGACGGGTTCGTCGACCTGGTCTTCAGCAACGCGAACGACGACCGCACGCACGACGTCCCGTCATACATCTACTGGGGGAGCGCCACCGGGTTCGCCCCCTACCTCCGCTCGCAGGTGCAGGGCTTCGGTGCTGCGAGCGTCAACGTGGCCGATCTGAACGGGGACGGCAAGCCGGACCTGCTCCTCGTCAACCAGTACTCCGGGAAGGCGCACGGCGCCGTCTACTCGAGCATCTTCTGGGGCAACCCGCACAGCTACTATTCCACGGCCTCGATGACGCAGCTCCCGGGGATCGGCTCGTACGACACCACCGTCGCGGACCTCAACGACGACGGCTACACCGACATCGTGCTGACCAACTCCTACGCCGGCACGAACTACGTCTACTGGGGGAGCAAGGACGGGTTCTCGACCGAGCGCCGCGGCGAGCTCCCGGCAGGCGGCGCGTGGGGGAGCAGCGCCGCCGATCTCGATCGCGACGGCTTCCTCGATCTCGTGTTCACCCACAAGGGCGGCGACAAGAACATCGGCACCATTCTCTGGGGCTCGGCGGAGGGGTACTCGGAGCGGCGCAAGACCGTACTCAATCTCAAGAACCGGCGCAGCCTTTCGAACAACATCGCCGACCTGAACGGGGACGGCTTCCTCGACCTCGTGTTCCCGGACGAGTACTTCGGAGACGTCCAGATCTACTGGGGCGGCCCCTCGGGCTACTCGGACGACCGGACCTGGATCAAGCACCTGTCCGGCGGGAGCCTCGAGCTGGCCGACCTCAACGGCGACGGGCGGCTCGATTTCGTCATCGCCGGCGGCTTCGACGCGAAGCGGATGTCGCACAACACGCCGACCCGGATCTTCTTCGGCACCGCGGACGGGACGCCGTCCCTCGAGAACGTCATCGAGCTCGAGTCCTTCCAGTCGATCGAGGCCGCCGTCGCGGACCTCGACCGGGACGGCAACCTCGACATCGTCGTCTCGAACTACATGTCCGACTCGACTCGGGCCTTGCCCATGTTCATCTACTGGGGCTCGCCGGGCGGCCGCTACAGCAACGCGCGCCGCACCGAGCTCCCGGCCGAGTCCTCGGCGGGCGTACAGACGATCGACCTGAACGACGACGGGTACCCCGAGATCATCATTCACAACCATCTCCGGGACGGCGATCACACCATAAACAGCTGGATCTACTGGAACGGGCCGAACGGATTCGACCGGACGCGCCGGAGCGAGATCCCGACGTTCGGCCCGCACATGTCGCAGATGACCGACGTGGGGAACCTCCTCACACGCAGGTTGGAGGAGGAGTTCGTCTCCTCGCCCATCGCGGTGCCGGCCGGGCGCGGGGCGCGCCAGTTGTCGTGGAAGTGCGAGGAGCCGCCCGGGACGAAGCTCAAGTTCCAGCTGCGCGGCGCGGCGAGCCGGGACGCTCTCGCCCAGGCGGCCTGGCAGGGGCCGGCCGGCAAGGACTCGTTCTACTCCACGGCGGGGGAGGAGATTCGCGCCCTGCCCTCGGGCGCCGGCTGGGTTCAGTACCGCGCCCTGTTCACGTCCAAGAACGGGGGCGAGTACCCGGTCCTCACGTCGGTCGAGATCGGGTTGGGCAAGTGAGGCCGCCGGAGTGGCGAGGATAGAACTGAATCGAGCCGTGACCGCGCGGCTGCTGGGGGAACGAGATGATTCGATCGAGCCGTTCGCAAGAGGTATTCGAGCGCAACCGGGAGTTCATTCCGGGCGGCGTCTCCTCGCTCAACCGCGTGGCGCCGCCGCGGCTGTCGTTCGCGCGGGGCAAGGGATCGAGGATGTGGGACGTCGACGGCAACGAGTACATCGACTATCACGCCGCCTTCGGCCCCCACTTACTCGGGTACGCCTGCGACGAGGTGGTCGCGGCGGTGCGCCGCGTGCTCGACGAGGGGGTGGAGCTGTTCGGGTCCGGGGCGACGGAGCTCGAGGGGGAGTTGGCCGCGCTCCTCTGCCGCAACATTCCTGAGCTCGACCGCGTGGTCTTCCTGAACTCGGGCAGCGAAGCGACCGCCCAGGCGCTCCGGGTGGCGCGCGCGTACACCGGGAAGGACCACGTCATCGTCATGCAGGGCGGGTACAACGGCTGGCACAACGACGTGGCGTGCAACGTCATGACGCCGCTCGCCGACGTGGGGCCGCGCCGCGCGCGCGACGAGTATCCGGTCCTGCCGATCTCAGCGGGTATTCCGCTCGAGCACCGGTCGCTGATCCACGTCGTGAACTACAACGACCTGGAATCCGTCGAGGCCGTGTGCCGGCGCTATCCGGTCGGCGCGCTGATCACCGAACCGGTCCTCCAGAACATCGGAGTGGTGAAGCCGCAGCCGGGGTACCTGGCCGGACTGCGCGCACTCTCCCGGGAGCACGGGTTCACCCTGGTCTTCGACGAAGTGAAGACCGGCTTCCGCAACGGGTTCGGCGGGTATGCGACGGTCTCGGGAATCACCCCGGACCTCGTCGTCTACGGCAAGGCAGTCGCGAGCGGATATCCGCTGGCCGTCCTCGGCGGCCGCGCCGACATCATGGGCCTGTTCGAGGAGCGCACGCCGGGCAAGCGCGTCCTGCTGGCCGGGACCTACAACGCCCATCCCATCGTGATGGCCGCGGCGCTCGCCACGCTGCGCCTGCTGCTCGACCCCGACCGAGCGATCTACGCGCAGCTCGAGGCGCGGTCCCAGCAGCTCGAGAGCGGCCTCAGGCTCCTGCTTCCCGAGCTCGGGCGTCCGGTGACGGTGACTCGCTCGGCGTCCGCCTTCGGCGTCTACTTCATGGACCACGAGCCGCGCGACTGGCACGACATCCTGGAGCACCACGACATGGCGCTCGACGAGGCGCTCCGCGCGCGTCTGGTCGAGAAGGGGATCTACTGGTTCCCCCTGGCGACCAAGCAGGTGTCGATCTCGGCGGCCCACTCCACGGCCGACATCGAGATCACGCTCGAGCAGGTTCGCGCCGCGGTCGGCGAGCTCGCGCGCGAGCGCCAGACCGTTGCGGGATAGGCACTCGGCGTAACGGCAAGATGCAAGAACAAGAGAAAAGTTGAACGCCAAGTGGCCAAGAATTCAAATCTGAGTCCTTGGACGGTTCTCGACATGAGATTTCTTGGCGGCTCTGGATCTTGGCGTTTGCTTTTCCTGTCTCGTGCGGCGTCCTGATCTACAGCTCGGGGCGCGGCAGTGTGAAGCCGCCATCCATGCGGAAGTTCGAGGCCGTGACGTAGCTGGCCGCATCCGACGCCAGGAAGACGATCCCGTTGGCCACCTCCTCGGCGGTCGCGAGCCGGCCGAGCGGCAGCTGCCGGCCCCCCTCCTGGAGCTCCTGCTCGGTCGCGTACTGTCGCTCGCCGGGCGTATCGGTCCAGCCGGGCTCGACGATGTTGACCCGGATCCGGTACTTGGCCAGCTCGTTGGCGATGGTCATGGCCATCTGATTGATCCCCGCCTTGGCCGCGTTGTACGGCACGCAGTTCTTCAGCGGGAACCAGGCATGGATGGAGCTGACGACGATGATGCTGCCCCCCTGCTTCTGCGCCACCATCTGGCGGGCTGCGAACTGGCAGCAGTGGAAGACCCCCCAGAGCGTGACCGCCAGCGTGGAGGCCATGTCCTCCTCGGTGAGCTCGATGAACGGCTTCCGGACCGAGTGCGCCGCGTTCGCGACGAGCACGTCGAGGCGGCCCAGCTTCTCGACCGTGGTTTCAACCATCTCCTGGTCGCGCCCCCGGTCGGCCACGTCCCCCTGGAGGAGGATCGCCCGCCGGCCGAGCGCGCGGACGGAGGCGGCGGTCTCCTCCGCCTCCTCGGCGTGGGTTCGATAGTTGACGGCGACGTCCGCGCCCGCCTGCGCGAGCCCGATCGCACTCGCCTTCCCGATGCCGCGGCTCGCCCCAGTGACCAGCGCGACCTTGCCTTCCAGTGTCATGGCTCCTCCCGCGAATCCCGCAGCGCTGACTGTGCCGCAGCGCCGATTATAATGACGCGCGCGGGAACGATATACCGATTCGATACGCAAGAACACGGTGAAGTTCGAGGACCGGCATGACGTGGATCGACTTCCTCGACGACGCATGGCTCGAGCGGTCCGCGGGCCTGATTCGCGTCTGGACGGAGCCGCGGAAACTCCGCCGGGAACCGCTCGTCGCGCCCGAGCATCCGTGGGAGGGAAACGCCTGTTATCTCTACGGAAGCGTCCTGTACGACGAGCAAGCGGGTCAGTGGAGGATGTGGTACCAGACCTTCACGCACGGGCTCCCCTACGGACAGCGGACCGGAGTCTGCCTCGCGGTCTCCGACGACGGCCTCGCCTGGACCAAGCCCCGGCTGGGCCTCTTCCCGGGGGAGCGCTGGCGGGACGGCAACGCGGTGCTCGTCTCCAACGGCATCGGCGACCTGTTCTCGCCGAGCGTCCTCCTCGACCCGGACGCGCCGCCCGAGCAGCGGTTCAAGATGATGTACTGGGACTTCGGCGCGCGCGCGCGGGGGGGCTTCGCCGCCTCGAGCGGCGACGGTGTCCGGTGGACGAAGTGGAGCGCCGAGCCGGTCTGGGAGAGCCGGCGCGGCGACATCCTCGAGAACGTGCTGTCGGTCTGTCTCGATCCCTTCGCCTCGGGCTACCTCGCCTTCCACCAGAGCGTCGCCGGCCAGAGCTACCCGCGCTGCGCCGCGCTGCGGAGGAGCCGCGACTTCGCCTCCTGGTCGGAGCGTGAGCTGGTCCTCGTACCGGAGGGCCCGCCCGACGCGAGGGAGTTCTACGGCCTGAGCGCGTTTCCCTGGCGCGGCCGTCTGCTCGGCTCGCTCCTCCTCTTCGATCCCGCGGCCCAGACGATCCAGCCCCACCTGGCTTGGTCTCGAGACGGCGGCTCATGGAGCTGGCGGCGCGACGGGCCGTTCATCGCGCTCGGCAGCCCGGGCGACTTCGACGACCACTTGATCCTGCCGGTCAACACGCCCGCGCGCCATGGCGACGAGACCTGGTTCTACTACGGGGCCTTCGACCGCGGACACGACACGCTCGAGAAGACCGGAGCGATCGGCGCGGCCGCCCTCCCGGCCGACCGCTACTGCGGCCTGCGCGCGCAGGGCCGCGGCCAGCTGACGACCGCGCTGTTCGAGCCGCGCGGGTGGGAGCTCCTGGTCGACGCGCAGCTCGAGTCCGGCAGTCTGCAGGTCGAGGCCCTGCAGCCCGACGGCGAGGCGCTGGCGGGCTACTCGGCCTCCGAGAGCACGCTTCGGCCCGGGCCGCAAGGGCTGCTGCGATGTGCGTGGCGCGGGGCCGGATCGCTCCCCGCCGCCCCGTGCCGGCTGCGGTTGAGCCTCGAGCGAGGCACGCTCTACGGCCTGGAGCTGCGGGACGAACGCTAAGGCGGGCGCGGCCCGGTACTCACCGATAAACGTGACGCCGAGGCGGCCGCGAGCGGCGCGCGCGAGACGCGCGCTGAATCGAGTCGAAGGCAAGATCCGCGACGGCCGCGGAAGTCCGGAGTCGGCTCGCGTCGGGAGACGCGGGGAGCGGCCGCCGGCGGTTCATGAACCCGACGGGCCGGGACTGGCACGGCCCGGATCGTATCCCAGCTCCCGGCTGATCTGGGTGCGCGTCTCGAGGACCTGCGCGGAGATCTCGCGCAGACGGAGCTCGATCCGCGGGCCCGGTCCGACCACGCTGAATGCGGCGAGCCCGAAACCGTCGTGCCCGAGCACCGGAGCGCCCAGGCATCGCACACCGAGCTCGATCTCCTCGTCGTCGATCGCGTAGCCGTGCATTCGGATCCGCTTCAGCTCGCGTCGGAGCTCCGGCTTCGAGACGATCGTGGTGCGGGTATAGCGCTTCGCTCCAGACCGGCCAGGATCTCGGCCTGGTGCTCCGGCCGCAGGTGGGCCAGGAGCGCCTTGCCGACGCCGGTGCAGTAGAGCGGCTCGGCCAATCCGACCTCGGATTTGAAGACGAGCCCCCGGAACCGGGAGAACGTCTCGACGATCATGACCTCCGTCCCCCGCAGCGTGCCGAGTAGGACCGTCTCCCCCGTCCGCTCGTGGAGCCGGCGCAGGAACGGGATCGCCACGCTGCGGAAGTCGATCATCCGCAGACGGGCCATGCCGAGCTCGAAGAACTTGATGCCGAGCAGGTACCGATCCGTGCCCGCAGTCTGTTCGACGAAGCCCTGGGCGGCAAGCGTGCTCAGGAGCCGGTACACGGTCGAGACGTGGACTCCCACCTTCTGGCTGATCTCGAGGACGCCCATCGCCCGATTCTCGCGGGCCATCCGCTCCAGGATCACGAGCGACCGCGCGACCGCGTCGACCGTGTAGTCCCTCCGGGCGGACTTCACGGCGAAGCCTTCGCCCCCGTCTGCGCGGCGCCGTCGGGGATTCCCAGCAGCGCCAGCGTGTCGCGATGGATGAGCGCCTCGATCGCCTCCTCGTCGATGGTGGGCAGGCCCGACCGGCGCGGGAGCTCGTTCAGCGCGCGCAGATGTTCGATCGTCGACGCCGGAGTCGTGAACGGGTAGTCGGACCCGAGCAGGAGCTTCTTCTGGACCCCGTACTCCTGCGCCAGGCGCATGCTGTTGTAGAACTGCCAGGGACGGTAGTAGAGCGCCGAGACGTCCGCGTAGACGTTGGGCTGTTTGCGGATGAGGACGATCGTGTCGGCCTCCCAGGGATGTCCGAGGTGGGCGATCACCAGCCGGAGCTCCGGGAAATCGAGCGCCACGCGCTCGAGCAGGAGCGGTGGGGCGAACTCGAGCGGCGCCTGTCGCGGGTAGGTCGCTCCCTGGTGGATCAGGATGGGGATCCGGAGGGACTCGGCGGCCCGGTAGACGTGGTAGATGCGCGGGTCGTGGGGATGGATGTGCTGGTAGATGGGCCCGAGCTTCAGGCCGCGCAGGCCGAGCTCCTGGACCGATCGGACGAGCTCGTCGACGGCCCCCTCGTCGTTCGGGTCGACCGAGGCGAATCCGATGAGCTTGTCCGGAAAACGGCGGACGTAGTCGGCGACGTAGTCGTTCGGGACGAAGATGCCGGTCGCCCGCGCCTGCATTCCGAACACGATGGCGCGGTCGACCGGTTGCATCGCCTGCCAGTGGGCGTCGAGGTCGACCGCGAGCCGCGAACCGGGATAGGACGAGGCCGTCTCGGAGAGAATGGCGCGGGAGAAGTGAGGCTCCTCCCAGACATGGGTGTGACAGTCGACGATCATGGTGGAAACTCCGCGTTCTCGGTGATTAGCCGGCCCGGCGCAGCGCCACCCCCGCCCGCTCTTCCGTGAGGCTGCCGCCGCGGACCGCGAAGCGGCCGTTGACGAGGACGTGCCGGATTCCGTCGGGCTCTCGCGCCGGGTCGGTGTAGTCCGACTTGGTGCCGATCGTCGCCGCGTCGAATACGGTGATATCGGCCCAGTTGCCCGATTCGAGCGTTCCGCGCCGCGCGAGGCCGAAGTGGCGGCAGGCCAGCGCGCTGGTCCGGGAGATCGCCTCCTCGAGCGGCATCCAGCGCTTGTCGCGCACGAACTCGCCGAGGAACTTAGGGTAGGTCCCGTAGGTCCGGGGGTGGGGTGTTCCGTCCGTCACCATCCCGTCGGTGATGATCGAAGTGCGGGGGTAGGTCAGGACCTTCTTGAGGTTCTCCTCGTTCTGGTTGAACGAGATGATGTAGACGAAGCCGTCCTGCTCGAGAAGCAGATCCAGCGCGGTCTCGCTGGCGGCCTTGCCGCGCGCCCGCGCGATGGTCTCGATCGAGCGGCCGACGAGCCCGGCCTTGTCCGAGTGGACGTTGCACAGGACGATGTCGTCCCAGCTGTTCGACATGTTCTCGTCGGTCTCCCGCGCGATGCGCTCGCGCAAGCCGGGGGATTGGAGCCGGCCGAGCATCGCCTGGACCCCTCCCTCCTGGCACCAGACCGGCAGCAGCTGGGTGAGGTTGCACGAACCGGCCAGGTAGGGGTAGGCGTCGACCCCGATCTCCAGCCCCTCCCGGGCGGCTGCCTCGATCCGTTCGAGCAGTCGGTCGAGCTTGTCCCAGTTCTTGCGTCCGGCCACTTGCAGGTGGGAGATCTGGACGCGGATGCCGGTCCTGCGGCCGATTTCGACCGCTTCATCGACCGCCTCGAGGACCCGGAACTTGTAGTCCCGCATGTGCGTCGTGTAGAGCCCGCCGCGGCGAGCAGCCACCCGACAGAGCTCCGCGACCTCCGCCGTGTCGCCGAAGCTCGACGGGACGCAGTTCAGGCCGGTCGAGAGTCCGAGCGCGCCCCCCTCCAGGGAGCGCTCGAGCGCCTGCGCCATCGTGCCGCGTTCTTCGTCCGACATCTCCCGGCGCATGCGGGCGGCGTACAGGCGCAGGGCGCCGTGCCCGGTCAGCGCCCCGACGTTGACGCGGGTTCCGGCCTGCTCCACCTGCTGGAAGTACTCGACGGCCGAGTCCATGCCCTCGGGCGGCTCCCCGTCGAAGATCTCGCCGGTGAACTTCTCGCCCGTCGGATTCGGACGGCTCGGGAACAGCGAGAAGCCGCAGTTGCCGACCACCTCGGTCGTGATTCCCTGCAGCACCTTGTTGGGCAGGTGGGCGAGGACCTCCTGGTCGCCGTGGCTGTGAACGTCGACGAACCCGGGCGCGACGATCAGCCCGGCGCAATCGACGCGCTCGGCGGCCGCGTGCTCCGCGGCGAGGCTGCCGATCGCCTGGATGCGGCCCTCCGCAACCAGTACGTCGGCGGCGTAGCGCTCGCCGCCGAGTCCGTCCACTACGGTGCCGCCGGTCAACAGAATGTCATTCATGGGTGCTCGGTGTGATGACTGGTGAAAATGGATTTCGCTACGTGCGCAACCTAGCACGGGATGCCGGCAGGTACAAGCGCGACGGGATAGGCGAGCGCGGGCGGGCGCGACGGGATCGACGGGAGTGCCGCAGGGAACGTCTTCCGGCCCTGCTACGCGATCGTCTGGGCCGTGCCCGTCTCGACTGCGCGATAAGCGCCGAAGATGACCTCGAGGACGTGCAGTCCCTGGTCGGCGTCGATGAACGCCTTCTCGGTTCCGCGCGCGGCATTCACGACGGAGCGGAGGGTGAAGTCGTACCCGGGAGGATCGCTCTCGTAGCGAAAGTACTGGATTCCCCGGGGCGCGTCGGGATGGGTCGAGTACCACTCGAGCGGCGTCCCCGCCGGCTGGTCGAAGCGCAGCCACCCCTGCGAGCCCCAGAGCACCACCAGGTTGTTGTACCCGCGGTCCAGATAGTACCCCGTGTTGAGCGTCCCCACCATGCCGCTCTTGAAGCGGAGCGCCACCACGGCAGCGTCCTCGACCTCGATCGGCTGCCCGCCGACGTTGGCGCAGAAGCCGCTGATCTGCGTGATGCTGTCGCCGGCAATGTACTCGATCAGGTCGAGGTAGTGGATGCCGTGGTAGATGAGCTTGCCGCCGCCCGACTTGGCCCGCGATGCCTTCCAGGAGGCGAGGTACTTCGGGTTCCCGAGCCTGGTCTGATCTGCGATCCAGTACATCTCGCAGCCGTAGAGCTTGCCCAGGAGTCCGGCCTCGACGAGCTCGCGCGCCTTGATGCAGGGCGGGCACAGGCGCGTGGTGAGAGCGACCATGAGGTGGAGGTGTTTCGAGTTTGCGATTCGCGCCACCCGCTCGAAGTCACTCAGTCGCGCGCACGGCGGCTTCTCCACGAAGACGTGACAACCGTGCCCGAGCGCCGCCTCGACGGCGGCCGGCGCTTCGTGGGGCTCCACCGTGACGAGGGCCATCCCGGGCCGGAACGCCCGCAGCATCTCGCGGTAGTCCCGAAATGTCCGAAGGGTGCCGGCGAATCGGCCGAGCAGGGACCGGGCTCGGTCGAACGTCTCCCCGGTAGGGTCGGCGAGCGCAACCTGCTCGACGCCCGCGCACTCCCCGAGGGTCTTGAGATATATCCCGAGGTGGTCCCCCGTGGGCCCGGTGATGACTCCGATGCGGATGGAGGGCTCGCCGGCGAACAGGGTCCCCGAGGACCGCAGCAGGGAATCCCCGACTGCGGCGGCCGACAGGTCCTTCAGAAAAGCGCGACGCTCGATACTCCTGGTCACGGCACCCCGCGAGTGTTTCTGATAGACTCGCGCCGTTCGAGCGACCGCGTTCGTCCGGCGTCCACCCGAGACTCTGTGGTCGAGGGACGGCGCGTGTCAAGCGCGCGCATCCGCATCCGCGAAAGGAACTGCGCCATGTCGATCCCCGGACCCCGCGCCGCCGTCGCAGCCCTTCTGGCCTGCGTGCTGGCGCAGACCGCCGGTTCCCAAGCTCGGAAGAGGCCGGCGCTCGAGCCGCGCTACGGCGTTCGGATCGAGAGAAACGTGCGCATCCCGACCCGGGACGGCACGCGCCTGGCCGCGGACCTCATCCGTCCCGATGCCGACGGCGCGTTCCCCGTCGTGGTCGAATACATCCCCTACCGGAAGGACGATGTCACCCGGGGCCTGGACGACGTGCACCACTACCTGGCCCAGCGCGGCATAATCGGCGTCCGGCTCGATGTGCGCGGCACCGGAGGTTCGGAGGGGGTCAACACCGACGAGTACATGCCGGTCGAGCAGCTGGACGGCTTCGACGCGATCGAGTGGCTGGCGAAGCAGCCGTACTCCAACGGCCGGGTCGGGATGTTCGGCACGTCCTACGGCGGGTTCACCTCCGTTCAGGTGGCGATGCATCGGCCCCCGCACCTGAAGGCGATCGTCCCGATCTACGCGACCGACGACCGGTACACGGACGACTGTCATTACACGCGCGGAGGAAACATGCGCATGTACTACGACGTCGGGACCTATGGGGGCAACATGGTCGCGATGAACGCGCTGCCCCCCTCGTCCGAAGGGGCCGGCGCGAACTGGGCGGAGATGTGGAAGTCGCGGCTCGAGAAGAACGAGCCGTACCTGCTCAAGTGGATGCACCAGCAGGTCGACGGCGACTACTGGCGCGGGGCATCGCTTCGCCCGGGATACGACCGCATCGAGTGTCCGGTGTTCCTGATCGCCGGCTGGCACGACGGATACGTCAACACGATGCTGCGTACCTTCATGCACCTCAAGGTCCCGAAGAAGATCCTGATCGGACCCTGGGTGCATGCTCGACCGAACACCTCGGTGCCCGGGCCGCGCATCGACTACCTCGACGAGTTGGCGCGCTTCTTCGCGCACTACCTGAGAGACGAGGATACGGGAATCATGCGCGAGCCGGCCGTGACCTTCTACATGCAGGAGTCGCCGCCGCCGCTGCGCACGCTCGATACGATACCGGGTCACTGGCGCGCCGAGCGGAGCTTCCCGGCCGAGGGGACCCGCGAGCTCACGTTCCACCTCGCGGCCGCCGGAGAGCTCGCCGCGCGACCCGCCGGATCGGCGAGCCCGGCCTACGACGAGTACCTGTATCGCCCCGCCGTCGGGACCCAGAACGGGTTCTGGTCGGCCGGAGGCATGAGCTTCTACCTTCCGGGCGATCAGAGGGAGGATGAAGCCTCCGCGCTCTGCTTCACGAGCGCGCCGCTCGAGCGAGCCACGCCGATACTCGGCTGGCCGCGCGTCGTGCTCCACGCCTCGAGCTCGGCGTCGATCGCGGCGTTCGTCGCCAAGCTCGCGGACGTCGCGCCCGATGGAAGCTCCACGCTGATCGCGGACGGTTCGCTCAACGGGACGCGCCGCAGCTCTCTCAGAGATCCCGCTCCGATGCAGCCGGACCAGGTCTACGAGCTGGACATCCCCATGATGCCGACGGGCTGGGTGGTCCAGCCCGGGCACCGTCTCCGCCTCGCGGTTTCGAGCTCCGACTTCCCGAACCTGTGGCCCACTCCCGAGCGGGCGCGGAACCGGATCTACCGCGGGGGCCAGTACCTGTCGAGGCTCGTCCTCCCGATCCTGCCGGCGGCGAGCTCCCCGGCGCCCTCGTTCATGCCGCCGCCCGTGCTCTACGCGGCCGTACGGGCCTCCTACGGGGAGCCGCCGATCCAGCAGGTGCTCCGGGACCAGATCAGCGGCGCGGTCACGGTGATCAACCGGCGCGCCGGCACCACGGCCCTGGCGGACAACCTGGGCAGCCTGACGAGCGACAGCGAGTTCCGCTGCACCGCATCCGAGCTCGATCCGGCCCAGGCAAGCATCGTCGGGACGCACCGTTACGGATTCAGCCGGGAGGACGGCCTCTACGACGTGGTGGCCGAGAGCACGATCCGCGCGACCCGGACGACCTTCCACATCGTGATCAACCTGCAGGTCACGAGGAACGGTCGGACGTTCTTCCAGAAGAGCTGGATGGCTTCGGAGCCGCGCCGCCTGCTGTGATGAGCGACAGCGCGAGCCCTCGCCGCCCGGACCGGCCGGCGCCACGCATTGCCGTCATCGGAGCCGGCTGCTTCGGCGGCTGGACGGCGCTTGCTCTCGCCGAGCGCGGCGCGCGGGTGACGCTGGTCGACGCTTGGGGCGCCGGCAATTCCCGCTCGAGCTCCGGCGACGAGACCCGGGTGATCCGGACGATGTACAACGGCGACCCGGTCTATACCGACCTCGTGACTCGGGCCCTGGTTCTGTGGAAGGAAGCCGCGGCGCGCTGGGGCCGCCCGGTCTACCGGAGAACCGGCGCGCTCTTCATGTTCGAGGGGGACGACGCCTCTGCCCGGGCGTCGCTGCCCCTGATGAGACAGCGCGGCATCGCGGTCGAGGAGCTCTCGCCCTCGGAGGCGGCCGGGCGTTACGCGCAGATCTGTTTCGACGGCATCGAGAAGGTATATCTCGAGCCGGAGGCGGGGGTCCTGCTGGCGCGGACGTCGTGCGAGCTCGTGCGCCAGTCCTTCGTCTCCTCGGATGGGGCGTATCGGGAAGTGCGCGCCCAGCCGGCGCGAATTTCCAGGGGCCGGCTGGAGCGGGTGGAGCTGTCCGACGGCACGAAGCTCGAGGCGGACGCGTATGTTTTCGCGTGCGGTCCGTGGCTCGGCTCGCTGTTTCCCGACGCGGTCGGCCGCGGCATCACGGCGACGCGGCAGGACGTGCTCTACTTCGGCGTGCCCGCGGGGGATGTGCGCTTCGACGAGGAGCACCTTCCGGTCTGGGCGGTCTTCGACGAGCGGCGGATGTACGGTATCCCCGGCAACGAGCGCCGCGGCCTCAAGGTCGCCGATGACTTGCCGGGCGCCGAGATCGATCCGACCACCCTCGACCGCGTGGTCTCGCGCGAGGCGGTCGACGCCGCGCGGACCGTGTTGGCGAAGCGCTTTCCGGCGCTATCCGGCGCCCCCGTGCTCGAGGCTCGAGTCTGCCAGTACGAGTACTCCCCGACCGGAGACTTCCTGCTCGATCGCCATCCGGAGGCCGGCAATGCGTGGCTGATCGGAGGCGGCTCGGGACACGGCTTCAAAATGGGACCGGCGCTCGGCGAGTACGCGTCGCGGCTCGTGCTCGATGGCGCCCAGCCCGACCGCAAGTTCTCGTACGCGCGATTTGCCGCCGAGCGCGCTCGGCTGGAGCGGTCGGGGAGCCGCACGCTCCACCCCTGACGAACGGAGGAATCAGCTCGTGCGCCGGGCGAACCACTCAGGACCGGCCGGTGCACCGTGAGCGCCAGGGGGAAACGCATTCCCCTCGTCCCCGCAGGGGTACTGCGGCGCCGGCGGGGACGCCGCGCGGTCGCTCAGCGGCGCGTGCCCGAGCCGCCGGTGAACCAGGAAATCGGGATGACGCGGATCCGACCGTTCGAGACGCTGGCGCCCTGCTCGTCGTAGTACATGTTGCTGTGAGCGACCAGCGCATGGTCGCCGTGGAAGAACAGAGCGGGGTAGGAGAAGCGCCCGTACAGCCTGCCGTGCTTCCGGACGTCGACGGTCTTGTCGACCGGGTGATATCCGCCCGCCTCGAACCGCTTCACCGCCCAGCGAGGTTCGAGCGGCCCGGCATCGACCCGCGTGCCCTCGATCGACGATTCGATGTTCTGGAAGTTGGTCCAGCTCCTCCCCTTGTCCGGGCTGATCGCCGTACTGAGCCGGGACCGGTTGAAGCCCTTGCGCATCTCCTCCGTGTCGGCCTGCGACCAGACGACGACCAACTCGCCCGTCTTCGGTATCTTGCCGAGGTGAGCGGGTGCGCTCGAAGCCGCGAGCGCCGTGGGAGTGGCTTTCTGCCAGCTCGCGCCGTCGTCCGTGGACCACGCCTGGTACAGGCGCCCCATGTCGGTGCGAACGAGCGCCAGGATCTTCCTCGGCTCGACTTCCACGACGGTGGGCTCGTCTCCATCGACCGCCACCGGCCGACCGTCGAGCTCGACCTCGAGGATCAACGGCCGGCTCGCCTTCCAGGTCTCCCCTTCGTCGTCCGAGTAATAGGTGTAGCAGCGCTTGTCGTCCCCGTAGACCGGGAGCAGGATCCTCCCCGACGAGCTGCGTATCAACACGTCGTGAACGCAGAACAGGCCGAAACCCACGGGAGCGGTGATCCGCTTCGGCCTCGACCACGTCTTGCCGCCGTCTCTGCTGCGCCACAGCAGCAGGTGGGAATCGGGTCGCTCCTCGTCGAGCAGCTTCCTGGCGTTCTCGATGCTCCGCTGTCGCAGCACGACCTCGCCCGAGGTCACGGGCCGTCCCACGTGGCCGAGGGTGCGATCCTTGAACAAGACCAAGCTTCCTTCGCCCCATTGCACGGCCTCTTGGTTGTCGGCGTAGCGAGGTTGCCAGGGCTCGGACCACGTCATGCCGCTGTCGGAGGAGGTGTACAGCTTGTCGTTGGTCCCGAGGAGAATGCGGCCGTCGGGCAATTCCACGAACCGTGCCCGCCGGCCGATCCCGTCATGAACCGCCAGGCACTCCTCGGCGCGCGTCATCGGCACGTCGCGGCCCTTGCTCCCCTCCTGGGAGCGGGGCGTGAAGCCGATCAGGAGAGAGCCCAGTGCAGTCAGCACCCAGAACGACGCTCGATTCCTGCGCATCTCTGCTCCAATCCGGTGATGGAACCGGCTCGACGATGCTTCGGTCCGGAGACCTTTGGCTTCGTACCCGCTCGCTGCAGCCGATCCAGCGCTTGCGGTTCCAGAGGGCACCGCGTTCGCGCGATTCGGAGTGTTCATTCCAGCGTCTCGAAGCTATAGTCCAGTCTCGGTACGGATGTCGAGGGGACGCCGCTTCCGGGTGCAACCGGACGACGCCCGCGCGCGTCCGCCCCGGGGCTCCACGCCGTGACGCCGACGGTTCGAGTCTCGCGTGACTTCGCGGCGCACGCAAGCACGGACTCACACCGTTGACTGCACTCCTGGCTGGTTTCGCCCGGCGCGACATCACGCCGGACCTCGGGATGCGCAACTCTCTCGGAGTGGCCTGCGCCGCGACCGAGATCTGGGATCCGCTCCATGCGACAGCCCTCTACCTGGAGGAGGGGCGGGAGCGGGTCGTCCTGGTGGGGGCGGACATCTGCGCCTTCCTGGACGCCTCCGACCGTGAGATCCGCGAGGCGGTGGGGCGGGAGCTCGGGCTGGAGCCGGACAGGGTCATCCTGAATGCATCGCACACCCACAGCGGCCCGTATCTCAGCACCGAGGCGGGCGAGCTGATCGCGCCGCACGGGCTGACGGTGATCGAGGAGGAATACGTCGCTCGCCTGTCCCGACGGATCGTGGAAGCGGCGCGCGAGGCGGCCGGGCGCGCAGTCGCGGCCAGGGTCGCGTTCGGGCGCGGTCGGGTGGAGCGCGTCGCGGGCAACCGGCGCGTCCGCGTCGAGGGGCGGGTCGTCCATCGCTACGGTCGCCCACCCGAAGAATTGCGCGCATTGCCGGAAGGGGTCATCGACCCCGAGTGTGCAGTGGCGCGCTTCGAAGCCGCCGACGGCAGCGCGCTCGGCGCCATGGTGGGCTATGCCTGCCATCCGACGGCCGCTGGGGGCGACCTGCACGGCTGGGTTACCGCCGACTTCGTGGGACACGGGTTGCGCCTGGCCGAGACCGCGCTCGGCTCGCCCTGTCTCTTCCTGCAGGGAGCAGCAGGGAACACGGGAACGGGCAAGTGGATCTGTTCGACTCCGCGAGCGGATGTCGAGGCGATGGGAGCGCGCTTCGCGGACGGCATCTCTCGCGGACTCGGCGCGCTCGAGCCCGTCGAGGCGGGCCGGCTCCGGTTCGCGGCCGCTACGATCGAGCTGCGCCTCGATTCGTTGCCGCCGGTTGCGGAGCTCGAACGCCGGCTCGACTCTGCGCTCGCGTCGGGAGACACGGCGCGAATCGTCGAGCGCGCCGAGCAGGTGGTCGTCGCCCGGCGCGCGGCCGAGCTCGCGCGGTCCCGCGTGCGCGCTCTCTCGGTCGGCGGCCTGGCCCTGTGCGCGCTGCCCGCCGAAGTCTTCGTGGAGCTCGGCCTCGCAATACGGGACGGCTCCCCCTTCCGAGACACGCTGGTGGCGGCCTACACCAATAATTCGCTCCAGTACATCCCGACGGCATCCGCTTTCGAGGAGGGCTCGTACGAAGTGGACGGCGGCTGGCGCTACATCGCCCGTGGCGAGGGGGAGAAGCTGGCCGAGGCGGCCGTGGCTCTTCTGGGCCGCCTTGGGGCGCGTGGGTAAAGAGGCGAGGTAACGTGGGCTCAGGATTCCGCGCGGGCCGCCTCGGCCTCTTTCGTCTCTACCTCCGTCCGCCGCGGCAGCCGGCCGACCAGCCACAGCGCGAGAACGGCCGTGAGTGTCCCCAGGGCGAAGCTGCCCCGGAAACCGAAGTGGTCGGTGAGTGCGCCGTGGAGCACCGGCGCCACGCTGGTCGCGGGAGTGACCAGCGTCAGGATGGCGAGGTTGACCGCGGCCGTTTCCGACGTGGAGACCGCGATTGCGTAGTTCGGGAAATAGCCGCCGCCGAGCTCGCCCGCGCCCATCAGTCCGAAGGCGAGCAGGTACGCGTAGCCCGGGGCGGTCCAGGCCCAGAGGATCGCGCTCCCGAGGAGCGCCACGGTTGCGGCCAGGGTGGCCCGGCTGCCCCAGCGCAGCATGAGGGTCGGAAGGATCAGGCCCGCCACGGACTTGAACCCGAACCGCAGCGCCATGATGATTCCGGAGAACTCCTTCGGATCGCGGTGCAGCGCCTCGCGGGTATAGAGCGACAGGTTCGGCATCGCATTGAGCGTGAAGTACCAGAGGAAGTAGGCCGCAAAGGCCACGGCCAGCACGGGCGACCGCAGATAGCTCCGGAATCCGTCGCGCAGGTAGGGGACGAGCGGCTTGCGGGCCTCCTCCGGGACCTCGACCAGCCGATAGCCGGCGCTCAGTAGCGCCGCGCCCGCCATGCACGGGACTCCGATCAGATAGAGGATCGCGAAATCGGTCGGGTAGCCGACGCCGCGAAGCCGGCCGCTCAGCAGCAATTGGGCTCCGAGCGAACCGAGGACCCCGAAGATCGGACCGATCCCGAGCGAGTAGCGGTAAGCCCGGGCCCGCCCCTCGAGCGTGGTGCCGACGCGCAGGCACTGGTACATGTAGACGTTCGCGACCGATGCCGAGACTCCCTGGATGAGTCCCTGGCCGACTACGGCGGCGATGCGGACCTTGTCGCTGAACGGAAAGAAGAGGGTGATCGAGACGAGCGCGAGGAGCGCCGCGGTCACGGCGTAGCTCCAGACCACGATCGGGCGGGTCCAGCGCTGCGGGGCGATCCACGCGACCAGCATCGGCGCGAACGAGCCGAACAAGTAGGCCGATGCGGGAAGGTTGGCGACGGTCTTGCTCGCTCCCAGCTTGTCGCACAGACCGGCCTGGACCACCCCGAGATAGACGACGGGGGCGGCGAAGTAGATGAGGAAATAGGTCAGCCCCGTGATCCACGCGTTGCGCGTGTCCATCGCCGGGGTGACGCGGTCTACCGGATCAGCTTGCAAGACCGAGCTCCCGCGCCTTGGCGCTCAGCTTTTCGAGGCGCTCCCCGACGGCCTGGAGCTCCCCCCGCGCGTCGGGACGCGCGAGGTGCACGAACTCGTAGATGTCGAAGCCGGCGAAGCGCGGGTCGTGGAAAATGCGATCGAGATCCGCGACGTATTCGTCGAGTCCCACCGCGCGGCTGATGTAGCGATTCAGGTATGCGGGCAGCCCGAGCCGGGTGGACAGCGCAAGCGCCTCCTCGACCACCGGGTCCTCCAGCGCCGCCGGCATACGGCTCCGCTGGGAGCGGGCCGAGAAGGGATCCTCCATGCCCTCGAACCAGCTCGTGCGGAGCGTGATTCCGTCGACGAGGCGCTCGCGCAGCCATCGCTGCCACTCGAACCGGATGTTCGCAGGAAAGCCCATGAGCTGGCCATGGCACGGGTCGGCGCGGAACGCCTCGGTGTGCACGTGGACCTGCATGCGCTTGCCTCGGGCGCGGACGCGGCGGCTGGCCTCGCGCACGAAGCGCGTGTAGTGCTCGCCGCGCAGCGCCGACAGGAGCGCGGGGTCGTGCGGCTCGGACCGGAGATCGGCGCCGTGGACGCGCCGGTATTCCGCCACGACCGGCTCGTTCCAGCCGTAGGCGTGGGGTTCGTCCGTCAGGGTGCCGTGCGCCGAGACGCGGAGGTCGATGCCGTCGACCCCGGCCGCGAGCAGGCGGTCGATCCAGCCGAGCCAGAGCCGCTGGACCTCCGGGTAGACCTCGCACGGGGCAACTGCCAGGTATTCGTTCTTCCCCCGCGCGAACGCGATGCACCCGCCCTGCGCTCGGGACCATTCCACGCCGCGGCCCGGTTCGTTGTTCACGTCGAGATCGACCAGGAAGGGGCCGTAGCCCGAGTCGAACTCCAAGCCTCCGTCGCGGAAGCTGCGGGGCGTCGTCCAGATGGCGCTCAGGGTCGCCACGACGATCGGCAGCGGTTCGGCCCCTGCGCCGAATACCTCGATCATCGCCAAGGCGGTGTTGCGAAAGTCCCCTCTGCGTCCCGGCAGGTCGGTCGTGACCGCGACGAAGCGATCGTTGAGATCAAGCCCCTCGAGCGTCAGAACGCGCACCGGCGCGCCCCGTGCGGTCACGCGCTCCCCGTAATAGTCGCGCACTTCGCGGGGCGCGGGTTCGACGCTCTCCCGCAGCGCAAAGGGGGCGTCGAGCCTCCGGTAGCGGTAGTTGTCGGAGGAGGCCCAGAGCTGGAGGTTCTCCTTCCGGATGCGGGTGGCGCTGTCGTCCTTCTTCACCAGGCGGATCCGGCGCACCGAAGTCGATTCGAGGCCGGCCGGGCGAGGCTCCGGCCGGCGCCGGATGCGCATCTCCGGATGCCGCTCGACGAACGGAATGGCTTGCTGGATCGTGCCGCCGATCCGGCGGAGGCGGGTTGCTCCTGCCCCGGGAGAGCCGGCCGGATAGGTGCCGGCGAGGCCGGTGTTGTAGGGCTTCAGCACCGCATAGAGCTCGAGCCCGTGCCGGTGGGCCACCGGCACCGCCGCCTTCACCGGCTCGCCGATCCGTTCGAGCGTGGCGCGGCCGAACTTCATGTACTCGATCATCGTCCCCGCCCATTCCGAGGCGGGGTCGACGTCGCCGTAGTACAGCCAGTAGATCCGCTTCACCCCGAGCCCGCGAAGCATGGTCACGAGCTTCTCCAGCAGATCGGGCGTGTAGACGCCGAATTCGACGTCGTCGGGGAAGTCGACTGTCGCGGAGAGGAGGAACGGCCGTTTGGCCGCCCCTCGCAGACTGCGGGAGGTTGCCACGGCCGCGGCACGGCACAGCAGTTCACGTCGCGAGATCATCAGGTGGATCCAGGGCCTGCAGCTTGACATCAAGTCCGACCCGCTGCAACCCTCACCAACAGGGATCCGGAACCGCTGCGTAACCGAGGCACCACGCAACGGGCACGATCCGAAACCGATGGTGAGTGAAGCGGAGCCGGCGATCACTCGATCGAGAACCCGAAACGCTTGCCCGATGGGCCCTGAGCATCCGGGCGCCCCGGCGCCGTCGCTTCGGACCGGTGGTTCGGCGCTCAGGGCTCCAGCCAGAACGCGTACAGGTCCGCGTTCTTGAGGCAGAAGCGGATCCGCACGGTCTTGCCTCGGAGCCCTGCCAGGCCGGTCTGCCCCTGCCACCGGATCTCTGCGCGGAGCCGGTCCCCCCGAATCACTTCGCACCGGTCTCGGCTCCAGCCGTCGAGGACGGTTCGGCCGGTGGAGTCGGCGACCTCGGCGCGGATCTCACCGCGCGGCGCGACGGCATTCACATAGAGGTGATCTCCGTCGAAGCGCACCGCCCGGGTTTCGACGAAGCCGCCCTTCTCATCGGAGTGGAAGGACACGAAGCCGTCGCGGCGCAGCTTGGCGAGATGGACCGCGCCGTGGTATTCGCCGCTCGGCCGGTATCGCACGTCGAGGCCCGAGTAGTAGAACCAGAGCTCGTCCCCCACCGGTATCGGCTGCGATGCGGCGAGAATCTGACCGGTATCCGTCCCCCCCTTGCCCATCTCCGAGACCGGGATGAAGTGCTTTCGGTCTCCGACCCGGGTCCAGGTCCGGAGGTCGCGGCTGCAGGCGAGCTTCACCGAGTTCGTTCCGTCCTGGTTGCCGCGCGGCAGCGGGATCCTCCCGCTCGATTCGAAGTACGTGGGCAGTCCGACGTAGAGGCCCTCGTAGACGAAGACCGGCATGTTGTAGATCTCGGTGTTGTACTCGGCGGGCTTGTTGACGGGCGGTCGCCACATCTTCGGGTTGGCTTCGATCTCCCGAATGTGACGTTCGCCGAGCAGCTGATCGAGCGCGTCGGCGTGATAGATCAGCTCCGGCTCCGACCAGTCTTCGAACGTGCGGCTCAGCGACAGGTACACGGAGCGTCCGAACGGGCCGGCGTGCTTCACCGTGAGGATGTACTGCCGCTTGAGGCTGTCCCACGTGAGATGCGACTCGTCCTGGCTCGGGATCGGGGGCACGTCGAGAGGCCTGAACACGTAGCCGTCGGACGAGACCGCGGGCTGCCGGTCGCGTGGTCCGATCATGGCCTTGTAGCGGCGCTCCCGAGGCGCTCCGGCGTCGAGGAACACGTGCTGGAGGAACGCCTTCGGATCCCCTTTGACCGTCACCAGGTTGTTGTTCGTGTTGCCGTTGCGCTCCACCTTTCCGAGCACCGGCTTCTCCCAGTGTATCCCGTCGGTGGAGCTTGCAAAGGCGCAGCCGCCGGCGTCCCCGTTGGCCATGTACCACGCCTTCCATACTCTTCCCTCTGCATCCCAGCTGGGCGCATTGCGCATCTCGATCGTGGCGCCGTCGGTGGGACGGTCGGGCCGGATCACGGGGTTGCCCTCGTACTTGCGCGGCTGGTGGATCACCCGAGTCGCGTTGTCCAGATCCCCGAGGATGAAGTCGTCCAGGAACAGCTGGCGGACGCCCGGACTCAAGAGGAGCGACCGGAACGATTCCCTGTCCGCCGCGCTCGCGGCCCACACGCACGCCGCCAGCACCGCGATGCGGCAGCTCGCGATCCGACGATTCATGGAAGCCTCCTCGGAACCGATGTGGCCCTGGGCGATGCGGTTGCGCCGATTGGGGCCGAGGGAAGGGAACGAGAGGTCAGAGCTCGATGCCCAGCAGGCGCGCGGCGTTCTCGCCCAGGACCTTGCGTCTCGCGCTCTCGCTGAGGTCCGCGGTGAGGACGCGTCCGGCCTGGATGCGCGGATCCATCAAGGGAAGGTCGGATCCGTAGAGGACGCGGTCCTCCCCGGCTCCCTCGACCAGCTCCTCGATCGAGCCGAATTCGCGCCACGAGCTGCAGATCTCGATGTAGATGTTCGGAGCCTTCCGCGCTGCCGCGATCGAGCTGCGGCGCCCGGACGCGAAGTTCCCGGCGTGCGCAAGGGCTATGTTGCAGTCGGGGTACTTCAAGGCCCAGGGTACGAACATCTGCGCCTCGCCGTGGTTCGGCTGGACCATCGGATCGAAGCCGTCGGTGTGGGACAGGATCGGCAGCTTGCGCGCGTGCGCGAAGGCAAACACCGGCTCCCAGATCGGGTCCTCGACGGTGCGGTTGAAGTACGGCGGGTAGATCTTGATGCCCCGCAGCCCGAGATCGTCGACCGCGCGCTTCATCTCGGCCTCCATCTCCTCCGGGTAGTGGGGCGTGACGAAGAGGAAGCCGGCGAAGCGGTCCGGGTGCGCGCGCACGAAGGCGGCCGTGCAGTCGTTGGCCTTGGAGGCACGCCCGTGGAAGATGTTGTTGACGCAGACCAGGTCGACCCCCGCCAGGTCCATCGCGCGGAGCATCTCGTCGGCGCGCTCGCGGGCCCCGTAGTTGTCAAACGACCCGTTGTGGGCGTGGAAGTCGATGATCACCGGGGCACCTCGAGATGGAGCAACCGGCTCAGGTTGCCGTGGCAGATCGCGGCGAGCTGCGGCGGCTCGAGCTCGCAGCGATGCAGGTAGTGCAGGTACGGCTCGGGATCGACCTCCGGGAAGTCCGAGCCGTAGAGGAGCCGCTCGACGCCCATGCGCCGAATGAGGCGCTGCACTCCGTGCGGGATGTCGAAGCGCGAGAGGTCGAAGTAGATGTTGTCGAGCGCGCGCACGAGCGGCCAGACGATCGGGTAGTTGGCGTAGTGGCTTCCGGCCAGCACGAACGGCACCCGCGGGTGGCGCCGCGCCGTGTCGTAGAGGTCGCGCGCGTCGACCTCGGGCTGCCGGCCCATCGAGATCCACAGCGGCAGACCGAGGCTCTCCATCCACTCCAGCCAGGGGTCGGCGATCCAGTGCACCAGCGGGTAGTGCTGGCTCTGCGGAAACACGCGGAGCGCGCGTACGCCGGCCTCCCGGACGAGCGCCTCCATCTCCGCGATCTCGTCGGTCGCGAAATTGACCACGAACTGCGGGAGCAGGTCGGGATCGCCGGCGATCTCCTCGAGCAGGAAGCGATTCCCCTCGATGGTTCCGAACTGGATGCAGTACGGGTTGTGGACCAGGCACTTGGCGATTCCGGCCTCGGCCATCACCCGGCGCAGGTCCGCGCGCGTGTCATAGGCGACGCGCCGGTCGTGGCGCCGGCCGAGCGCGGCGTTGCAATCGAAAACCGTCGTCGAGGGTCGGAACATAGCGCAGTTGGCTCCGAGGATCGGGTTGGCCGGGAGCACTATAGCAGCGTTCACCAGTGGGAAGAAGACGGGAAGAAATAAGAAGTGTTTTTACTGTGCGCACGCAAATCGGCCGGCCATGATAGGTTGGGTTTCGGACCGAAGCTCGGCCCGGCGGGCCGCGCATCTCCCCGGTGGTCTGGAGGCTTGAGCCATGTTTGCCCGCGTTGCTTCCGTCGCCGCCGCCGCTCTGGGCGCGCTGCTGCTCGATCCGCGCGCCGGTGCGGCGGGCAAGGCAATCTCCCCGATCGAGATCGGCTCGAGACTCGAGCTGTTCGTCGACGACGCGCTGATCGAGTCGATGCACGGCGCACGCCTCGAGCTGCACCGGCCCCAGGCGGCCGGCGCGATCTTCAAGTTCGACCGGCCCTGGGAGGGGAACATCAGCTGGAACCTCACCGCCTTTCGGGACGGCGACCGGTATCGGCTCTACTACGTCGGCCGAAGCGCTCCCGACTATGTCCGGCCGTCGGGGCTGCGGCCCGGCGAGCAGGTCACGCCCAAGCATCCGGACTTCCTGTGCTACGCCGAGAGCCGCGACGGGGTCACGTGGACCAAACCATCGCTCGGCCTGTTCGAGTTCTCCGGGTCGAAGGACAACAACATCGTCGCCACCTCGAAGGAGGGCCCCGGCGTGCCGTTCCTGGACGGGCGGGCCGGCGTGCCGGCGGCCGAGCGCTTCAAGTCGGCGAAGCCGATTGCCAACTCGGCGGGCGGCGACATGTTCATCTACGTCTCGCCCGACGGGCTCCGGTGGCGGAAGTGGCGCGACTCGCCGGTCTTCTCGAGTTCGCTGCCGAACGCCTTCGACTCGGTGAACCTGATCTTCTGGTCCGAGACCGAGAAGCAGTACGTCTGTTACTTCCGCTTCATGACCCGCGGCGTGCGGAGCATCGTGCGGACCACGTCGCGGGACCTCGTCCAGTGGAGCGAGCAGGTGCCGCTCGACTTCGGCGACACTCCGGTCGAGCACTTCTACACCAACGGGATCACCCCGTACTTCCGCGCCCCTCACGTCTACCTGGGGTTCCCGAAGCGCTTCTCGCCGTGGCGCAAGTACTTCGACGACATGCCGAGCCCCGGGATCTCCGACGCCGTCTTCATGGCCAGCCGGGACGGCGTGCACTGGAACCGCTTCGTGGAGGCCTTCATCCGCCCGGGGCGCGACGAGCGCAACTGGGTGCACCGGACGACGCACGTCTCGTCGGGCGTGCTGGCGACCGGACCGGACGAGATCTCGGTCTACGCTTCGCGCAACTACACGTACCCGAGCGCCTACATGGAGCGCTTCGCGCTGCGCACCGACGGGTTCGTTTCGCTCCACGCGTCGCACCCTGCCGGCGAGGTCGTGACCCATCCGCTGATCTTCACGGGCTCAACGCTGGAGCTGAACTACGAGACCTCGGCCGGCGGCAGCATCCGGCTAGAGATCCAGGACACCGCGGGGCGGCCCATCTCCGGGTTCACGCTCGAGGAGTCGCCGATGATCTTCGGAGACCGGATCGACGCGGCCGTGAAGTGGCCGCGTCCGGCGGGCACGACCGACCGCGATCCGCTGAAGCGGCTCGCGGGCACGCCGGTGAGGCTGCGCTTTGTGCTGCACGACGCCGACCTCTACTCGCTCCGGTTCAAGTGAGCCGTGGGCGAAAAGGGACTGGATCAAACCGCCAAGACGCGAAGACGCGAAGAATCAATTCTCGAGTCGAGAGAGATTCATCATTGCTTCGGCCCTGGATTTCGTATTTCGACCGAAGTCGGCCGGCTGCAGGAAACGGAGTTGTGAAGAGATCAAGTCTTTGCGTCTTGACGTCTTCGCGGTTATATACACACGTTCCTCGGGAGGGTCGATGCGTTATCCGCAAGCGGTGCTGGTGAGCTGTGAGGTCCCCTGGGACGCGCGCGAGAGACTCGACGAGCCCCGCTTCCGGCGGGAGGTCAAGGACGCGCTCGCGAACGGCTTTCGCCACGTCTACGTGTTCGGGACCGCCGGCGAGGGCTATGCCGTCGACGGCGCGCGGTTCCGGGAGATCGTCGAGCTGTTCCGCGAGGAGACGCGCGCTCCGGGCGTTCACGCTCAGGTCGGGGTGATCGGGCTCTCGACCGCCCGCGTGCTCGAGTCCATAGCAGTCGCCCACGACCTCGGCTTCCGTATCTTCCAGATCTCGCTTCCCTCGTGGGGCGCGCTCAACGACACCGAGGTGTCGACCTTCTTCCGCGACGTCTGCGGAAGCTTCCCGGACTCGAAGTTCCTCCACTACAACCTGCCGCGGGCCAAGCGCGAGCTGACCGCGGGGGACTACCGGCGGGTGGCGGACTCGGTCGAGAACCTGGCGGCCACCAAGAACACGGGCCGGAGCATCTACGAGGTGCGGCGGCTGATGCGGGTGGTTCCGGAGATCCAGCACTTCTTCGGCGAGGCGCAGTTCCCGATCGGCTGCCTCTACGGCGAGTGCTCGATCCTGTCCTCGTTCGGCCCTCTGTTCCCGAAGCAGACGCTCGAGATGCTCGAGTACGGGCGGACGCGCCAGTTCGACAAGCTGCTGCCGCTGTGGGCGCGGTACCTCGACGTGATCGACGACTTCCTGGAGCCGACCCGGGCGAAGAGCCTGATCGACGGCGCGTACGACAAGATGATCGTGCGCATGGGGGACGGGGACTTCCCGCTGCGGCTGCTCTCGCCCTACGAGGCCTTTACCGAGGAGACCTTCGAGGCGTGCCGCAAACTCCTCCGCGAGAGGCACCCCGAATGGATGGCCGGGCGGTGACCGGAGAGCCGGCGGCCGCGGCGCTCGGCCCCGAGCTGGACCGCCGCAACGGGCGGATCTTCACCGCCAGCTACATCTTCGTCTTCCTCGCCGCGCCGGTGATCTACGTCGGCGTGGTGCAGGCGGCGCTGTGCAGCAAGCTCGGCGCGAGTGCGACCGTCGCCAACCTGCCCACGTCGGCCTACCTCTTCGGCGCGGTCGCCTCGTTCGTGCTCTCGTGGATGCTCCCCCATCGGCTGGATCGCTCCGTGGTGGTGGGCACGAACCTCGTCACGGCGGGCTCGATGACCCTGGTGTGCGCCACGCTCTTCCTGCCGTTCTCGAACACGGTCCGGATCGCCGCCGTGATCGCGCAGGGGCTGATTCAGGGGTTCTCGGGCAACGTTGCGCAGGTCTACACCTATCAGTGTCTCGGACGAGGCACCACCAGCGAGGGACGGGCGCGCGCCCTGAAGGTGACGTTCACATTCAGTCCCTTCATGGCGGTCGCCGGCTCGCTCGGCGCCCAGTTCGTGCTGAATCACGGGATCCAGGTGCTTGCGTACCCTTATGACTTCGCGGCTCTGTACACGTTCGCCATCCCGTGCAGCGTTGCCGTCGCACTCCTGAGCAGCCGCTATCGGCTCCCCCCGGTCCAGGAGGAGGCCTACCGCCCTCCGTTCTTCCGCTATCTCGTCGAGAGCGTCCGCTCGTACGCCCGCGAGCGCAACCTCGTCCTGCTGTGGTTCGGGTACCTGCTCTGGTATTGCTCGCTGAATGCCATGTCGAACCTGTCGCTCTACACTCGCGAGGCCGTGGGGCGCGATCCGAAGGAGCTCTCGGGCATCATCCTGGCGCTCCGGTTCGGCTTCAAGGCGTTCGGAGGGTTCCTGCTCGGGGCCATCGGCGTGCGGTGGGGCGTGCGCGCGCCGCTGATCGCCGCCGTGCTCCTGGTCGGCGGCGGCGCTCTGTGGGCCTGGCTCGCGCCGGGCTACAGCTATCTGCTGGCCTTTGGCTTGATGGGAGCGGGGGAGCTCGGCGGGGCCTACTTCCCCAACTACCAGGTGACGCTCTCGACCCCCGAGACCGGGGCGCGGGACCTCGCCCTGCAGTCGCTCGTCAGCCCCGCGAGCAGCATCGCGCCCGCGATTCACGGCGCGCTCACCGACCGCTTCGGGTTCTGGGCGAGCTTCGCGTTCGCGATCTTCACGGCCGTCGTCGCGCTCGCCCTCGTGATGCGGCTGCCGGCGCGGCCCGGGAAGGACCGCGCCGCTTCCGCGGAGCGGTAGCAGGGTGCTGCTACTCGCCGAGGACCGAGTCGAGCTCCCGGCTCGCGTCCTCGAGGACCTTCATCAGGTTGTAGTCGCCGCCGCGCGGGATGATCTGGGCGCCGAGCCTCCGGTAGAGCGCCAGGTCCTCCACGGAACCTGCGGTGATGCCCCAACCCTTGCCGTGGGTGCGGGCCGCCTCACGCACGATCTCGACCGCGTCGGCGAGAGTCATGCGGGAGCCCGCCGGAGCGTGGGACAGCCGCAGCCCGAGGTCCGCGGGACCGACGAAGAGGAGGTCGATGCCGGGGACGGCAGCGATGTTGGCGGCGTCGGCCACGGCTTCGCGGGTCTCGATCTGCGCCACGATGAAGGTCTCGCGGTTGGCCGATTCGAAGTAGTCGCTGCTGCGGCCGAGCACGTCGAGGTAGTAGCCGCCGTCCATGCCGGCGCCGTCGACGCCCCGGTTGCCGAGCGGCGGAAACTTGACCGCCTCGACGATGGTCCGGGCCGTATCGGCCGAGCTCACGAACGGCATCATCAGCCCGGTCGCGCCGTCCTCCAGGTAACGATAGAGCCGGCTGCGCTCGAGCGTCGGCGGCCGCACCATGCAGTCGATGTCGCTGGCCTGGCAGGCCGCGAGCAGCGCCTGGACTTCGCGATCGTCCATGGCGCGGTGCTCGAGGTCGAGCCAGATGCCGTCGTACTTGAAATGGGCGGCATGCCTCACGAAGAAGGGGAGGTAATGACCCATCGAGCAGATTCGGGCGAATTCGTTGTTACGGAGCTTTTGCAAAACTTTGCTTTTTCTCATGTCACATCCTGGGAACGCGCTGTGAGACGGAAGAGCATACCGGTCGAGCCCTCGGGAGAAAAGGGTTTTCATCGTGAACGCTGAACGAATCCATCGGGTGCTGGTGATCGGAGTCGGCTCGATCGGCGAGCGCCACGCGCGCTGCTTCCAGAAGACGGGCCGCGCCACGGTCGGGGTGGTCGACGTCAACGCCGCGCTGCGGGACGACGTGGCGCGGCGCTACGGCGTCCCGGGCTTCGCGGATCTGGGGGGGGCGCTCGCGGCCGGGTTCGATGCCGCCGTGATCGCCACGCCGGCCCACCTGCACCTCGAGATCGCGCGCCGGCTGGCTGGCGCCGGCCTCGATCTGCTCATCGAGAAGCCGCTCGGCACCGCCCTGGACGGGGTCGGCGAGCTGCGGCGTCTCCTGGCGGACCAAAGGCGGGTGGTCGCGGTGGCCTACAACTACCGCGCCATCGAGCCGCTGGCCGCCATGCGCGAGGCGGTCCGGTCCGGCCGCTTCGGGCGCCCGGTCGAGGTCGTCACGACCTGCGGCCAGCCGTTCGGCGTCTTCCGTCCGGCCTACCGCGAGATCTACTACAGGAGCCGCGCGACCGGCGGCGGCGCGGTTCAGGACGCGCTCACCCACATCGTCAACGCCGTCGAGTGGGTGGTGGGCCCCGCGGAGCGGGTGGTCGCCGACGCCGCCCACCTCGTGCTGGATGGCGTCGAGGTCGAGGACACCGTCCACGTCCTCGCGCGGCACGGCGCCGTGCTGGCCTCGTACTCCTTGAACCAGCACCAGGCCTCCAACGAGAACACGATCACGATCGTCTGCGAGCGCGGCACCGCGCGGTTCGAGGGACACGAGCAGCGCTGGCGGTGGTGCACGGAGCCCGGTGGTCCGTTTCACGACGAGGCGTTCCCGCAGGAGGAGCGCGACGCCGTCTATGTGCGGCAGGCGAATCGCTTCCTCGACGCGCGGCAGGGAACGGCCGACGTCGCCTGCTCGCTCGAGGAGGGGGCGCACACGCTCGCGGTGAACCTCGCCATCCTGGAGTCGCTGGATCGGGGGGCCTGGGTCGAGATTCCGCAGGGGTGAGGGCTACTACCCCCAGCGCGCGGACCCGCCGGCGCGGAGGGCGCGGTTGCCCAGGTGCGCGGCCGATGCGGCGCTGACTCCGGCCTCCACCGGCGCTATGGGCTGCTTGCGGCTGCGCACCGAGTCGACCCAGTTCTGGAGGTGGAGCAGCTCCCCGTCGGGTTTCTCGTAGAAGTCGGCACCGCGCGGCCCGTCACCCAGGATGAGCTCCCGGGCTTCCACGGTCGGAACCATGTAGCTGTTGTCGGCCGCGCGCTTGCGCTCCGGGTGGATCTCGTAACGGCCCCGGTCCAGGTACAGCGTGGCGTCCGTTCCCATGAACTCCAGCATCGCGCCGTTGCGCGCGTTGAGGAAGGTTCCCTCGAAGTAGACCTGGAGCCGGGACTTCGGGTACCCGAGCACGGTCTGGATGGTGTCGGGCGTCTCCCACCGGTTCTCGGGGCGGAAGTTGTTCCCCAGGGTGAGCGCCGTCTCGGGATGGTCCAGGTCGAAGTACCAGTGGACCACGTCGATGAAGTGCACCATCAGATCCGTCAGGATGCCGCCTCCGAAGTCCCAGAACCAGCGCCACTGGCGGAACCGGTACTCGTCGAAGGGCTGGTCCGGGGCGCTGCCGAGGAACCTCTTCCAGTCGACGGTCCGCGGGTCGATCCCGAGCGGCGCGCGCGAGCCGCGGAAGGAGTTGCGGTTCCAGGTCAGGTGGACCTTGTGGATGCGGCCGAGCTTGCCGGAGCGGACGATCTCGCGGCCCTGCTGGAACTGGGGCATGCTGCGCTGCTGCATGCCGACCTGGACGATGCGGGAGCTGCGGCGGACGGCTTCGAGCGCGCGGGCCCCTTCGGCGAGATCGTGCGTGAGCGGCTTCTCGACGTAGACGTCCTTCCCCGCGTTGCAGGCGTCGACCATCATCGGGACGTGCCAGTGGTCGGGCGCTCCGATGACGACAGCGTCGATGTCGCGGCGGTCGAGCAGGGCGCGATAGTCGGAGGTCACGAACGCGTTGGCGTCGGCCAGCTTCTGACCCGCGGTGCGATGCTCGTCCCAGATGTCGCACACCGCCGCGAGCCGGACGCCCGCTATGTGCTGGAGGGAGCGCATCAGGCCGCGGCAGCGCCCGCCCGTGCCGATGCAGCCGACCTCCAGGACGTCGTTGCGGGCGAGGCGCGGGGTGGCGCGCGAAACGGCCGCGAGACCCATCTGGCCGAGGAAGACGCGACGCGGATATGTCGGATGCATCGGGACCTCTGAGGTACGGGGAGTGTAGCCGATATCGTCGCGGCGGCGCAACGAGCCGGCTCCGCCGGCCCCGGTCCGCACCGGACTGAGTCGCCGGACCCCGTTTTCGCGTGACGCAACCGCATTTCACAATCCGCTACCCTGACCTCCTGCCGGGATGGTATCTAAACGTCCGTCGCCACGATCTCCAACCGAGGAGTAACGCGCATGAAGACCCGCCTTGCTGCCGCGTCGACGCTTCTGTTCGCTGCCGTTCTGACCCAGGCGCAGGCGCAGTGGACGATGGAGCTGCGCGCACGCCAGAAGCAGCTCTTCCTGGACGACGAGGTGATCGGCAAGATCCGCAATCTCCGGCGCGCCGTCCACCAGCCGGCGAAGAACCCGGAAACCGCGATCCTGCGCCCGGAGCACTCGTGGGAGAATCTCATCGTCCAGACCCGCAACGTTCCGTTCTGGGATCCGCAGGCCGGCGTGTGGAAGCTCTACTACCTGGCCTTCGTCCAGGCCAACGGCGACACTCACACGTCGTGCCTGGCCGTGTCGAAGGACGGCGTGCGCTGGGAGAAGCCGCAGCTCGGCGTGGTCGTGTGGAAGGGCTCGCGGGAGAACAACCTCATCACATCGGCGCCCGGGGACGGCTTCCTGTACCACGTGCTCTACGACCCGAACGATGTTCCCGCCCGCCGCTTCAAGGGGTTCTTCGGGCTGGAGAAGCGGCAGCCGGCAGTTTCGGCCGACGGCCTGCACTGGACCGCTCTGCCGGTGCCGCCGGTTCCCAGCCAGGACGAATCGCAGCTGATCTACGACGAGACGGCGCGCCGGTTCGTCGCGACCGTGAAGCACGAGGGGCCGTACGGGCGCTCGGTCTACCTCTCGGTCAGCCAGGACTTCGAGAAGTGGACGGCTCCCAAGCTCATCTTCCACGCCGACGGCGTGGACCAGGAGCGCGGCCGCGCGCGGTTTGCCGCGCGCCTGACCGATCCTCGCTATGCGCCGCTCGCCATCAATCAGCCCGACCAGTACAACGTCGACATCTACAACATGCCGGTCTTTCCCTACCAGGGGATCTACATCGGAATGCCGATGAAGTTCCACCAGAGCGGGCCCACCCCGATCGGCAACCAGGACGGGTTCCACCACGTCGAGCTGGTCACGAGCCGCGACCTGGAGCACTGGACCCCCGTCGCGGACCGGGCGGTCTTCATCCCGAATGCGCAGGTCGGGCCCGGCGTCTACGACACGGGCACCATCGTCCCGCCGACGCGCCCCGTCGTCCGCGACGGCGAGCTCTGGTTCTACTACACCGGCATCAAGCGCCGCTTCCAGCCCGACAACGTGAAGGTCGGGAGCGACGGCAAGGCGCGCTATGTCTCGGTCCCGGACGGGGGGGCGATCTACCTGGCCCGGCTCAGGCTCGACGGCTTCGTCTCGCTGGACGCAGGACAGCTCGAGGGCAGCCTGACCACGCTGCCGCTCAAGCTCGCGGGCAAGCGGCTGTTCGTCAATGCCGACGCGCGCGCGGGCGGCGTCCGGGCCGAGGTCCTCGACGCGCGGGGGCGCACGGTGTTGGAGGCGTTCTCGCTGGACAAGAGCGTGCCCGTCCGGGGCGACCAGCTCGCGGGCGAGCTGCGCTGGACGGGGACGCCGGCGTCGGGGCTGCCCTCGAACGAGCCCGTGCGCCTCCGATTCGTGCTCAAGAACGCGAGCCTCTACGCGTTCTGGGTAGCGGATTAGCCCGCACGACAGTCCCGAGAACCGACCCGGCACGGCGCCCGCGAAACGGCCAGCCCGCGAACCCTTTAAATATTTCTAATTGACACCCGATCCGAACGATGCAGGATTGGGGCAACGCGTGAAGAATCCCTGGCGCTCTGGGTTCAAACGCCGAGGCAGTGCATGCTTCCGGCTTCGCCATCACGCTCCGAGTGCCCGCTCGGCACTTCCGCCCCGGTCCGGAGTCCCATCTCGCAAGAGAGCCGAGCCTGCCGGATGAGGGCAACGCATCGTCACCTTCCTTGGGAGGACGGCATGAGCAACGTTTGCGCGTGGATGCAGCGGATTTCCGCAGCAGCGATCGTAGCAGTGTTGTTCGGCGCTCCGGCGGCCTTCGGCCAGCTGGGCTCCTTCGCACGCCTGATAGGGACGGTAACCGATCAGTCGGGAGCCGTGATCCCCGGCGTCGAGGTCACGGCGGTGCACAAGGAAACCAACGTGACGAGCAAGTCGCTCACCAATGACCGCGGCGACTACATCATCGACAACATCCGGCCCGGGACCTACGACGTGAGCGTCGAGCAGCCCGGCTTCAAGAAGCAGCTGTTCGCCGCGGTGAAGCTCGAAATCGGCCAGTACGGCCGCGTCGATTTCATACTCACGACCGGCGAGATCTCGGACACGGTGACGGTCACAGGACAGTCGCCGATCGTCAACACCGACAAGGCCGAGATCGGCTCGGTCATCGAGGAGAAGACGATCCGCGAGATGCCGCTGCGCGGTCGGGACATCGTCAAGCTGGCGTATCTGACCACGGGCGGGACGCAGGACACCCAGGAGATCGGCCTGCTGTCGTCCGGCGGCGCCTACGGCTACGGGGGCGGCACACCGTCGTTCAACGGGCAGAACTCGATGCAGAACCAGGTCACGCTCGACGGGTCCAATGCCACGGGCTACATCTACGGCCGCATGAACGTCAGCCCGACGCCGGAGACGCTCCAGGAGTTCAAGCTGATCACCAACAACTACTCGGCGGAGTACGGAGGCGTGGCGGGGGCCCGCATCAGCCTGGCGAGCAAGAGCGGCGGAAACGACTTCCACGGCGATGTCTGGTACTACTTCCGCAACGAGACGTTGGATGCCAATCGGTTCTTCAACAACCGCGCCGGCCGGGGCAAGCTGCCGGTCGACTACCAGATCATGGGCGGTGCATTCGGCGGGCCGATAATCAAGAACAAGACGTTCTTCTACGGGAACTACGAGCACTTCATCGACGATCTCGAGGCGACGGCGTTCGCGACGGTCCCGTCGATGGCGCGCCGCTCGGGCGACTTCAGCGCGGCCGGACTCGCGGACGGGCCGATTGGCTGGACGCAGCTCTACGACCCGTACAACCTCGACGCCAACGGGAACCGCACGGCGTTCCCCGGCAACGTCATCCCGGCGACCCGCATCAATCCATTCTCGGCGAAGCTGATGTCGCTGCTGCCGATCCCGGCGCCGAACGTCGCCGGGGCGACCGTCAACAACTACAGCTTCCCGTCGGTCACGAGCGCGCGCACCAACAAGTGGTCGGCGCGTGTGGACCATCACCTGTCGGGCGGCTCGACCATCTTCGGCCGCTTCAACTGGCAGGAGACGCCGCAGACTCGTCACATCTCGGCCATCGGCGCTCCCGGAATGGCGTCCGGCATCTACCAGCAGTTCGAGGAGCCGGCGGGCGGCTACAACATCGCCGGCGGCTGGGTGAAGCCGTTCGGCTCGAAGATGGTCTCCGAGCTGAACGTGGTGGTCTGGAAGTCTCGCTGGATCCTGTCGCGCTCGATCGACATGGAGAACTGGGAGGAGAAGCTCGGCTTCGACACGGCGTCGAACTTCCCGATCACCAATCCCGACGGCAGCCGCGGACCCGGCGGGATGCCGCGAGTCAGTGCCACCGGATACCTGGCCTGGGGGCCAGGCGCCGTCGAGTCGCCGCTGGCCGACTGGGGCCTGGATGCCCGGTACTCGCTGGCCTGGCGGAAGGGGAATCATTACTGGAAGTTCGGTCTCTCGTCGATGCGCAACATCAACGTGGGCTACCTGTACGTGCCCCAGGGCGTGGGGTCGTCGAGCTTCGACGGCTTCGCGACCGGACAGGTCGTCCGCAACGCAGCCGGCGCGATCACGGGAGCCACCCAGGGCGACCCGTTCGCCGACTTCCTGCTCGGCGCGCCGTCGGCATTCTCGGGCAATCCGCTCGGCGGCGAGGGCTTCGGCGCCGGTGGAGGGCAGTCGAACTTCAACCAGTCCCAATATTCCGCCTTCGTCCAGGACGAGTGGAAGTTCTCGAAGAACCTCAGCCTCAGCGTCGGCCTGCGCTGGGAGCAGCCGCGTCCGCCCTACTACGAGGGGAACCGGACCGGGACCTTCAAGCAGGACTTCATGTACTGCGCCATCGACTACAGCAAGGGGCGCTGGAACCCGACCCAGCTGTTCCCCGAGGGATTCGATATCCAGAAGTGGGCGGGGGGCGACCTGACCAAGACGTCGATCCCTTACGGGAACCTGGATCGGCGCGGCTGCTACGAGGCGCGCTGGACGTACTTCATGCCGCGGTTCGGGCTGGCCTGGAAGATGTTCGGCACGAACCGTACCGTCCTGCGCATCGGGGCCGGCTCGAGCAACGACACGATGATCGGGGTCTCCCGGTCCCGGCCGCTGATCACGACCATCGGCGCCGTCAACACGATCCAGACCCGCGGCGCGACGCCGACCATGTCATTCGGCAAGTTCAAGGACCTGCCGACGCTCGCGGCCTCGGCCGAGTACAGCACGGATTACCACTCGGAGCTCGACTGGCGTGAAGGCACGGTCTACTCGTACAACCTGAGCATCCAGCACGAGCTCTTCAGCGGGACCATGTTCGAAATCGCCTACGTCGGCAACCAGGGACGTCACTTGAAGACCACCATGGTCCAGAACATGGCGATGCCGGAAGGCTACGACAAGATCGTCCTGCAGAACGGAGAGCGGCTCACCGCCTCCTCCGCGCCGGTGACGCTGCCTGGGACGAACATCGTGTTCAGCGGCCAGAAGGCGCGGCGGCCGTACCCGCAGATCATAGCCAACGTCATGTACCGGCCGGACGGCAACACCCACTACGACTCGCTCCAGGCCAAGCTGGAGCGCCGATTCTCCTCGGGCTGGGCCCTGTCGTCGGGCTACACGTGGTCGAAGGCGATGGCACTCAACCACAACGGCATCGTCACCACCAACTTCGACCCCGTCAGCGGAACGCGGCTGTTCGAGCGAAACCTGCTCAGCGGGGTCCAGCAGCAGGACCGGCCCCACACCTTCTACTCCTCGGTGATCTGGGAGATGCCGTTCTTCAAGCAGTCGCACGGCCTGAGCCGGACGATCCTCGGCGGGTGGGAGCTGGCCAACATCATGACCTTGACCTCGGGCCAGACCTTTCCCGTGAGCGTCGGGATCGACGTCCTCGACCTCGGGTCGCGGGGAAACTCGTTTCCCGACCGCATCGCCGACGGAGCGCTCCCCAAGAGCGAGCGGAGCGTGGACCGGTTCTTCGACACCAAGGCGTTCGCTTGCGCCAACCCCGGCTGTCCTGTGGTCGTCGCCAAGGCGTCCTACTACGGTGCGGGTAACAGCTTCCCGCGGCCGCTGCGCGGCGCGGCGGTACCGCTCGTCGATTTCTCTCTGCACAAGAAGTTCCAGATCAGGGAGAAGGAGAGCTTCGACTTCCGCGTCGACATGTTCAACTCGTTCAACCACCCGGTCTACCAGCTCCCGAACGGCAACATGGCCACCGCGAACGCCGGAAAGGTGACCGACACGGCATCGCCGCGGCAGATCATGTTCGGGTTCCGCTTCTCGTTCTAGCGGCCCGAGTCAGCTCGGAGGCGGAGCCGGCGATCCCCGACATCGGACTGCAACCGGGAGTCCCATGATCCGAGCAATGCTCTGCCTCGCAGCCTGTGTTCCGGCGCTCGTCCTCGCCGAGCGTCGGGATTCTCCGATCCCCCTCGGCTCGCGCCTCGAGCTGTTCGTGGACGACCACATCGTCGAGACGATGCGCGGTACGGCGCTGGTCCTCCAGAGACCGCAGCCGGGTGGATCGGTCCTGGCGTTCGATCGCCCATGGGAGGGGGCATCGAGCGGGTACGTCACCGTGTTCAAGGACGGCGAACGCTACCGCATGTACTATCGCGGCAGCAGCCTCCCGGGTTATGCGGTCCCGTCCTTGCTCGCCCCCGGTGAAACCGTCATCCCGGACCACCCGGCCGTCACCTGCTATGCCGAGAGCCGCGACGGTATCGGGTGGACGAAGCCGGATCTCGGCCTCTTCGAGTTCGCCGGCAGCAAGAAGAACAACATCGTCTGGACCGGGCCGTCCGCGGACAACCTCGCCGTCTTCAAGGACGAGAACCCGGCTGCCCCGGCGGCCGAGCGCTACAAGGCGGTCGGCAGCGACCGTGTCGGGAACAAGCCGGTCCTGGCCGCCTTTGCCTCCGCCGACGGCCTGCGCTGGCGGCGGCTGCGCCAGGACCCGATCCTCACCGACGGGATGTTCGACTCGCTCAACGTGGCGTTCTGGGACGCCGAGCGCGGGCAGTACCTCGCCGTCTACCGGGACTTCCGGAGCGGCGTGCGCACGATCAAGACCGCCACCTCCAGTGACTTCCTGCGCTGGAGCCCCGGCGCGTGGGGCGACTTCGGCGACGCTCCGCTGGAGCACCTCTACACCAACGCGACCACTCCGTACTTCCGGGCCCCTCACATCTACCTGGCGCTGCCCCGCCGCTTCCTGCCCTGGCGCAACTTCTATCCCGATGCTCCCTCGCCCGGGGCCTCGGACGGCGTCTTCATGTCGAGCCGCGACGGCCTCCACTGGAATCGGCACTTCCTCGAGTCGTTCATCCGCCCGGGCCCGGATCCGCGCAACTGGCCGCAGCGCGCCAACACTCCGGCCTGGGGCATCGTACCCACGGGCGAGAGCGAGATGTCGATCTACGTCGAGCGGCACCGCACCTCCCCGACCAACCACCTGGAGCGCCTGGTGCTGCGGACCGACGGGTTCGTCTCGGTGCATGCCGGCTACGCCGAGGGGGAGCTCGTAACCAGGACGCTGACGTTCACCGGCGAGAGCCTGATCCTGAACTACGCCACCTCGGCGGCCGGCAGCATCCGGATCGAGATCCAGGACGCGCGCGGCAACCCGCTCCCGGGATTGGCGCTCGAAGATTCGCCCCTGCTCTGGGGGGACCGGATCGAGGGGGTCGTGCGCTGGCCGCGGCCCGGTGCGCTCAAGGGTCTCGCCGGACTGCCGGTCCGGCTGCGCTTCGTCGTGAAGGACGCGGACCTGTATTCGCTCCGGTTCCGCTGAGTGCTGCGCGCTGAACTCTACTGCGGGGAGAAGGAATGACACGCGATGGAATCCGCCACGGGCTGATCGGCCGGAGCGCGCGCCGCCCGCGCGCAGGAGGACCGGCGCGGCCGGCCTCGGCGGTGCTGGCTCCGACGTTCCTGGCTGCGACGCTCCTGATCGGAGCGGTGGTCCGCGGCCAGGATCCGCAGCGCAGTGTCCCGAAGCCGATCGAGCTCACCGCCGACCGGCAGCTGTTCGTCGACGACTGGCTGGTGGAGTCGCGGACGGCCGTGACTCGGATCCTGCATCCGCCCACGAAGCTGCCGCAGCCGGTCTTGATCGGGGATCGGCCGTGGGAGGGCTGGATGGTCTATCCGCACGGCAGCCCGTGCGTGATGTACGACCGCCAGGAGCGCATCTACAAGCTCTGGTACCAGGCCTACAGCATCTCCGTTTCGGGGGGCGAGCACGCCGAGCGCTACGTGATGTGCTACGCGACCTCGCGCGACGGCCTGAGCTGGGACAAGCCCGAGCTCGGGATCCACGAATTCGGCGGGTCGAAGGCCAACAACGTGGTCGTCGTGGGCCGGCGTTACTGGGCGCTGACGAACGTGATCAAGGACGAGCGCGATCCGGATCCGTCGCGGCGCTACAAGTGCCTGAGCTGGGACCGACCCGGAGAGGGGCCGAGCGCGAGCTCCGGGATCTCGGTCGCGTTCTCGCCTGACGGCGTGCACTGGCAGCTTCACCCGGGGAACCCGGTGCTGACCGGTGTCGGCGACAGCCACAACATCCTGTGGGACACCCGGCTCGGCAAGTTCGTCGGGTACTTCCGGCCCGGAGGACGAACCAGCGGCGGAATCCGGACCATCGGATTCTCGACGAGCGACGACTTCATTCACTGGACCGAGCCCGAGCTGATCCTCCGGCCCGACACGCAGGATCCCGTCGCGGACGAGTTCTACCAGATGCCGGTGACCCAGTATCAGGGGAAGTACATCGGGTTCCTGTGGGTGTATCACAACTCGCCGCGCTGGGCAGGCGCCGCCAACCCGCCGAAGCTCGCGAATCTGCGCGGGCTCCAGCAGAGAATGGACACGCAGCTCACCTACAGCCACGACGGCAAGCACTTTCTGCGCATCGCGGAGCGGGCCGTGTGGCTCCCGACCGGAGCGCCCGGGAGCTGGGACGAGGGAATGGTCGAGGCGTCGACCGCGCTCGAACGCGACCGAGAGATCTGGGTCTACTACAGCGGTACGGGCGCGCTTCACACCTACGAGTCGCTCCAGACTCTGGGCAAGATCGTGGCTGGCCGGCGCCGTATGGGGGCAGTCGGACTGGCGAAGCTGCGGCGCGACGGCTACGTCTCGCTGCGGGCCGGAGCGGACGAGGGGGTGGTCATCACGCGGCAGCTGGTCTTGAAGGACCCGAAACAGCTCGTTCTCAATGCCGACGCGCGGCGCGGCTCCGTGGTCGTCGAGGTGCTGGATCCGGTGCTCGATCCGGTGCCGGGTTTCGGTCGTGCGGAGGCGCGCGCCCTGACGGGAGACGTGCTCGAGGGGATCGCCGCGTGGAACGCCGGTTCGGGCCTGTCGGCACTCCGGGGAAGGACCGTGAGGCTGCGAATCTGGCTGAAGAACGCCGACCTCTACTCGATCCAGCTCAGGTGAGCCGTCGCAGCCAGCGCGAGACGACCCTCGACGTCGTCTCGCCGAATTCGGCCTGGCGGGGGAAAG
>JADMIO010835368.1_pt1 | contig 47812 bp, 37 predicted proteins | sample 8958161 | NCBI WGS metagenome assembly JADMIO01 (sample SAMN16585339, study PRJNA669376) | soil metagenome | isolation source: Crop rotation soil | place: USA: Cullars Rotation, Alabama | collected 2011
CTTTCCCGTCGGCGCCGCGGCCTGGCGTACGGGCGCCGGCCACGCCAGCCACAGCGCCAGGCCGAAGCCGGCGATGCCGAACAGGTACAGACTGGCTTCGCGTTGCTTCATGCGCTCAATTGAACAGCGAGCAGTAGTTCTGGCTGCGTTCGAGATTGAGTCCCACCGAGCCGCTCGACGCGATCACCTTGACCCAGCCGTTCGGCTTGGTGGCGCTTGGCGTCGCGCCGCAATTGGTGTGGACCCAGTGAATGCCCGTGCCGCTCGTGTATTTCTGGCCGCACAGACCGAGCCGCTGGTTGACCTGGATCGCGGCCAGCGATTTGGGCATGGTGGTGGCGTTGCGCACGTAGTCGACCGCGTACACATTGTCCATCGCCACGTCGTAGGTCTTGCCGTCCTGGTCAGAACGCAGGTTCAGACGGGTGTGGGTCAGGCGCACACCGTCGATCACGGTCGAGCCGGTGGCAAAACGCGGCGCGCTGGTCACCGTGCCGGTGATGTAGGCGCCCTTGTTGGCGGTGCAGGTGGACAGTTCGGAGGCGGAAGCGAGCAGTGCTTGGGACAACAAAAACAGAGCAATCAGGAATTTATTCAATTTAGATCTCCAATGTCGTGTGGTTTCAGATAAGCCCGGATGACTCCGTTGCCCCTGCACGCGACGCTGAAATGCAGGTACTGCAATGCCCAGAATCTATTGCCGAGTCTAGTGCGAAAAACCAGTATGACGAACAAATGTTTCGATTTCGTGACAATTGTTGATGCTAAAAACATACAGATTTCATCCCGTTAAGTTTTCCGCTGCAGCGGGAAATATGCGGGGGCGCCCCGATGGAAGTGGCCTGCTGCGGGTAAAATGACGGCATCCGTTTTCAGAGAGCCGCCATGTCCAACCTCGATTCCCCCGCCCAGAAAAGCATCACGATCGCCCGTCCGGATGACTGGCACCTGCACCTGCGCGACGGCGCGGCGCTGGCCAGCGTGCTGCCGCACAGCGCACGCCAGTTCGCACGCGCCATCGTCATGCCGAACCTCAAGCCCCCGGTCACCACGACCGCGATGGCGCAGGCGTATCGGGACCGCATCCTGGCGGCGCTGCCGGCGGGGATGCAGTTCGAGCCGCTCATGACGCTCTACCTGACCGACAACACCGACCCGGACGAAATCCGCCGCGCCGCCGACAGCGGCTTCGTGCACGCCGTCAAACTGTATCCGGCCGGCGCCACCACCAATTCCGACGCGGGCGTGACCGACCTGGCCAAGTGCTACAAGACGCTCGAAGTGATGCAGGAACTGGGCATGCCCTTCCTGGTGCACGGCGAAGTGACTGATCAGGACATCGACCTGTTCGACCGCGAAGCAGTGTTCATCGAGCGGGTCATGCGCCCGCTGCGCCGTGACATGCCGGCCCTGAAGATCGTGTTCGAGCACATCACCACCAAGGACGCGGCGCAGTACGTGGCCGAAGCCGAAGGCCCGATCGCGGCGACCATCACCGCCCACCACCTGCTCTACAACCGCAACGAAATCTTCAAAGGCGGCATTCGGCCGCACTACTACTGCCTGCCGGTGCTCAAGCGTGAAGAGCACCGCCTGGCGCTGATGACGGCGGCCACCAGCGGCGACGAACGCTTCTTCCTCGGCACCGACTCGGCCCCGCACGCCATCGGCGCCAAGGAGGCGTCCTGCGGCTGCGCCGGCTGCTACACCGCGCTGCATGCGATGGAAATGTATGCCGAGGCGTTCGAGCGCGCCGGTGCGCTGGACAAGCTTGAAGGTTTCGCCAGCCAGTTCGGTCCGGACTTCTACGAGCTGCCTCGCAATACCGAAACGGTGACGCTGGTGCGCGAGTCGTGGACGTTGCCGCAGACCGTGCCGATGGCCGATTCCCAGCTGGTGCCTTTGAACGGCGGCGAGCAAATCAACTGGAAACTGCTGTAAGCCGATGTTCGAAGCGATCGACTGGTCACGGCCCTGGTATGACGCGGTCCGCCCGGCGTTCGCCCGCTTCGACTTCGACGCGCTGGGCCTGACCGGCGCGCTCAACGCCGGCGCGGCGTCGCTGGCGCTGGTCAACCAGCGCGGGCAGCCGATCCGCTTCGTGCCGCAGGCCGAGTTGCCGGAAGGGCGGGCTTACGAGGAATATATCGGCGCCACCGGCTGCGTTCCCACGCGCGAGAATTTGCACGATTTCTTCAATGGCCTGGTATGGCTGACCTTCCCGCGTATCAAACAGCAGCTCAATGCCCTGCAGGCGGCGCAGATCGCGGTGGCCGGCGTCGGCAAGTCGCGCGGCGCGGCGCGCGATGCGGCCACGATCTTTGACGAGAACTCGGCGCTGCTAGTGGTGCGCGATGGGACGCTCGAGCCGCTGCTGCGCGAGCATGCGTGGCACGAGGCGCTTTACGCGCGGTGCGATCTGTTCGGCCGCGACGCGCAAGTCTGGCTGTTCGGCCACGCGCTGATGGAAAAGCTGGTCGCGCCGCGCAAGGCGATCACGGCGCATACGCGTGTGGTGCAGGCGGACGATCAGTACTTTACCTTGTCGCAGGAAGGGCAGCGTGCGTGGATCGATGCGCATGTGGCGGCTTTGCTCGCCAGCGAAGAGCTGAATACGGCGTCGTTCACGCCGTTGCCGGTACTCGGTATTCCAGGTTGGTGGCCGGAGCAAAACGAAGCGTTCTACGCCGATAGTACCGTTTTCCGTGCCAAACCACTTCGTCGTCCTCGCGAAGGCGGGGACCCATAGCGCGCATGCTCAGTATGGGTCCCCGCTTTCGCGAGGACGATGTGCGGCTGATTTATTTTAGGGATACTCATGACTGACACTATCCGCTGGGGCATCCTCGGCACCGGCAAGATTGCGCGCGCCTTCGCCAATGCGCTGAAGGACACCCCAGACGCGGTATTGGCAGCGGTCGCATCGCGCAGCAGCGACAGCGCCGCCGCCTTCGCCGCCGAATTCGGGGCGCCGCAAAGCTTCGGAACCTATGAAGATCTGGCATCGGCACCGGACATCGACATCGTCTACATTGGCACTCCGCATCCGATGCACGCGCAGAATGCCATCCTGCTTCTGAACGGCGGTAAAGCTGTCTTGTGCGAGAAGCCGTTCACCATGAACCGGCGCGAGGCCGAACAGGTAACCGCACTCGCGCGGACTAAGAAGCTGTTCCTGATGGAGGCCATGTGGACCCGCTTCATGCCCGCTCTCGCGGAAGTGAAGCGCGTGATCGCCTCGGGCGAGATCGGCCCCGTTCACCATGTGATGGCCGACTTCGGCTTCACCGCCACCAAAGACCCCGCGCACCGTGTCAACAACCAGGAGCTGGGCGGCGGCGCGCTGCTGGATCTGGGCATCTACCCGCTCTCGATCTCGGCCGCGATACTGGGGCCGGTCGCTTCCGTCCAGGCCAGCGCCGAGCTGGGCGAAACCGGTGTCGACCTGCAGACCAGCTTCACCCTGAAGCATGCGCGCGGGGGCATGTCGATCTGCAGCTGCTCGTTCAAGGCGCGCACGCCGGCCGAACTGACCGTGGCCGGCGAACTCGGTTTCGTGCGCATGAACACCCAGTTCCATCGCACCACGTCGGTGACGGTGTCGCTGGCCGATGGCGCCACGCGCACGATCGATACGCCCTATCTGGGTAACGGCTACGTGCACGAGGCGATCGAAGCGGGGCGCTGCCTGCGCGCGGGCCTGATCGAAAGCCCGGGCATGACTCACGACGAAACGCTGGCCCTGATGTCGGTGATGGACGACATCCGCGCCCAGATCGGCGTGCACTACCCGGCCGACCTCACACCTTGAGGAATTCTTCCTTGCCACCGAGCCAGCGGGCCAGGTGCGCTTCGACCACGTCGTCGACCTTGTCGTGAATCAGGCTGTGCGCAACGTCGCGCGCCTGCTCCACCAGCCACTGGTCGGTTTCGAGGTCGGCAAAGCGCAGCATCGCCTGGCCTGACTGGCGCGCACCCAGGAATTCGCCCGGGCCGCGGATCTCCAGATCGCGCCGCGCGATCTCGAAGCCGTCGGTGGTCTCGCGCATTGTCATCAGGCGCTGTTTGGCGATCTGGCCGAGCGGGCTTTGATACAGCAGCAGGCAGACACTGGCCGCCGAACCGCGGCCCACGCGGCCGCGCAGCTGGTGCAGCTGCGACAAGCCGAAACGTTCGGCGTGTTCAATCACCATCAGCGACGCATTCGGCACGTCCACGCCCACCTCGATCACGGTGGTCGCCACCAGCACCTGCACTTCGTTGGCGGTGAAGGCATCCATCACTTCCTGCTTTTCCAGCGGCTTCATGCGGCCGTGGACCAGTCCCACCTGCAGGTCGGGCAGCGCTTCGGCCAGCATCGCGTGGGTGTCGGTGGCCGTTTGCAGCTGCAGCGCTTCGGATTCTTCGATCAGCGGACAGACCCAGTACACCTGGCGCCCTTCCAGCGCGGCGGCGTGGACCCGTTCGATCACCTCGTCGCGCCGGTTCTGGTCGATGGCGCGTGTGACGATCGGGCTGCGGCCGGGAGGCAGCTCGTCGATGACCGACACTTCCAGGTCGGCGTAATAGGTCATGGCCAGCGTGCGCGGGATCGGCGTGGCCGACATCATCAGCTGGTGCGGGGTCTTGCCGTTGCTGCCCTTGTTGCGCAGCGTGAGGCGCTGGCCCACACCAAAGCGGTGCTGTTCGTCGACGATCACCAGTCCCAGCTTGGCGAAGTTGACGGTGTCCTGGATCAGGGCGTGGGTGCCGATCACCAGCTGCGCTTCGCCCGATTCGACCAGCGCGGTGGCGGCGAGCTTGTCTTTTTTCTTGAGGCTGCCCGTCAGCCACGCGACCTTCACCCCGAACGGCTCCATCCACGCCGCGATTTTGCGGAAGTGCTGGTCGGCCAGGATCTCGGTGGGCGCCATGAGCGCCGCCTGGTAGCCGCAGTCGATGGCTTGGGCGGCCGCCAGCGCCGCCACCACCGTCTTGCCGCTGCCGACGTCGCCCTGCAGCAGGCGCTGCATCGGGTAAGGATTTTTGAGATCGGCGCGGATTTCCTTGAGCACGCGCTGCTGGGCGCCGGTCAGTTTGAACGGCAGCTGGCCCAAAAACGCCTCCGACAGCGCGCCCGCCGATTTGAGCACCGGCGCTCCCTTGGTGCGTCGGGCCCGCTGCGCGCGTTTGAGCGAGAGCTGCTGGGCCAGCAGTTCGTCGAACTTCATGCGCACCCAGGCCGGGTGCGAGCGTTCGACCAGGGCGTTGGCGTCGATTTCCTGGGGCGGGTAATGCAGCAGGCGCACCGCCGGCTCGAAGTTCGTCAGGTTCATCGACGCGAGCAGGGCAGGCGGCAGCGTATCGCGCCAGTCGACCCGGCGCATGGCGTCGGCAATGGCGCGCCGCAGAATCGCTTGCGACAGCCCTTCGCCGGACGGGTACACGGGCGTCAATTCCTTGGGCAGGGGCGCGCCCTCGTTGATCACCTTGTAGCCCGGGTGGACCATTTCGGCGCCAAAGAAGCCGTGTTTGAGCTCGGCGCGGGCGCGCACGCGGGTGCCTTCGGCCAGTTGCTTGACCTGGCTGCCGTAGAAATTCATAAAGCGCAGCAGCATGTCGCCCGTTTCGTCGGCGATGGTGACCAGGAGCTGGCGCCGCGGGCGGAACGAGATTTCGTTCTTGGTGACGACCCCTTCGACCTGGGATACATGGCCGCCGCGCAGGCAGGCGTCGCGGATCGAGACGACTTGGGTCTCGTCCTCGTAGCGCATCGGCAGGTGCAGCACCAGATCCATATCGGTGCGCAATCCCAGCTTGGCGAGCTTGCTTTCGTTGGTTTTTGGCGCTGCTTTGGGTTTCGAAGGGGGCATATTGCTGCGAATTGGCGGCGCTAGGATAAAATAGAGGGTTGCCTTGCGCGTGAGCGCTATTGTAAGGCCCCTGAGCCAAGTTGGCTCTAAAACCGTCGTCCTCGCGAAGGCGGGGACCCATGCCACGCCGCCGAAGTCGGACAAGTGCTATGGGCCCCCGCCTTCGCGAGGGCGACGTAACTACAGATCTGACTAAATATGTACTCGCTTTCCGATTTCGATTTCGAGCTCCCGCCGGAGCGCATTGCCCAGCTGCCGCTGCCCAACCGCAGCGCTTCCCGTCTGCTGCACGTGGACGGGCAGAACCTGGTCGACCGCCAGTTCAGCGACATCGTCGACCTGTTGGTCCCGGGCGACCTGCTGGTCATGAACGACACGCGCGTGCTCAAGGCGCGCTTTTTCGGCGTCAAGGAGACCGGCGGCAATGTGGAAGTGCTGGTCGAGCGCGTGCTCGACAACCGCACCGTGCTGGCCCAGGTGCGCGCCTCCAAGTCGCCCAAGCCGGGCAACAAGATCCGCCTGGCCGACGCCTTCACGGTGACGGCGGGCGAGCGCGCCGGCGAATTCTTCACGCTCACCTTCGACGGCGACGTGTTCGACCTGATCGAACAGCACGGCCGCCTGCCGCTGCCGCCCTACATCGAGCATGACGCCGATGAATTCGACGAAAACCGCTACCAGACGGTCTATTCGCGCGAACCGGGCGCCGTGGCCGCGCCGACCGCCGGCCTGCACTTCGACGAAGCGCTGCTCGACAAGCTCAAGGCGAAAGGCGTGAACTTCGCCTACGTCACGCTGCACGTGGGCGCCGGCACCTTCCAGCCGGTGCGGGTGGAAGTGCTGGCCGAGCACAAGATGCACACTGAGTGGTACACCGTGCCGCAGGAAACCGTGGACGCGGTGCGCGCCGCCAAGGCGACAGGCCGCGCGGTGGTCGCCGTGGGCACCACCAGCCTGCGCGCGCTCGAATCGGCGTCGCAATCGGGCCAGCTGGAAGCGGGCAGCGCCGACACGGCCCTGTTCATCACGCCCGGCTACACCTTCAAGACCGTCACGCGCCTGATCACCAACTTCCACCTGCCCAAATCGACCCTGCTGATGCTGGTGTCGGCCTTTGCCGGCTATGACGAGATCAAGCGCGCGTATGCGCATGCGATCGCCAGCGAATATCGCTTCTTCAGCTATGGCGACGCCATGCTGCTCACCACAGAAAACAAGTAATCATGCTCGACTTTAAACTCCTCAAGACCGATACCAGCGGCCTGTCGCACGCGCGGCGCGGGCGCCTGACGCTCAACCACGGTGTCATCGAGACCCCGATCTTCATGCCGGTCGGGACCTACGGCTCGGTCAAGGCGATGTCGCCCATCGAACTGAAGGAAGTCGGCTCCCAGATCATCCTGGGCAACACCTTCCACCTGTGGCTGCGCCCGGGCACGGAAGTGTTGAACAAATTCGGCGGCCTGCATGGCTTCATGGGCTGGGATGGTCCGATCCTGACCGATTCGGGCGGCTTCCAGGTGTTTTCGCTGGGCGCGATGCGCAAGATCACGGAAGAAGGCGTCAAATTCGCCTCGCCCATCGATGGCAGCAAGCTGTTCCTGTCGCCGGAAATATCGATGCAGATCCAGCGCGCGCTCAATTCCGACATCGTGATGCAGTTCGACGAATGCACGCCGTACGAAATCGACGGCCGTCCCGCCACCACCGAAGAAGCGGCCAAGTCGATGCGCATGTCGCTGCGCTGGGCCCAGCGCTCGATGAATGAATTCACCCAGGGTGGCAACCCCAACGCGCTGTTCGGCATCGTCCAGGGCGGCATGTTCGAGCATTTGCGCGACGAATCGTTGGCCGCGCTGGAAGAAATTAACTTCCCGGGCCTGGCCATTGGCGGCCTGTCGGTGGGCGAGCCGAAGGAAGACATGATGCGCATGCTCGAGCACGTGGGCCCGCGCCTGCCGGCGCATAAGCCGCACTACCTGATGGGGGTCGGCACGCCGGAAGACCTGGTGGCCGGCGTGGCCAACGGGATCGACATGTTCGATTGCGTGATGCCGACCCGAAATGCCCGCAATGGCTGGCTGTTCACCCGTTTTGGCGACGTCAAGATCAAAAATGCGCGCTACAAGGACGACATGGGCCCGCTCGACGAGAGCTGCGACTGCTATTGCTGCAAGAATTTCACGCGCGCGTATTTACATCATTTGCACCGCTCCAAGGAAATCCTGGGCGCGCGCCTGAATACGATCCACAACCTGCATTACTACCTCAAGCTGATGAGCGAAATGCGCGATGCGATCGACGCGGACCGTTTCCACGCCTTCCGCCTCGAATTCAATGCGGACCGGGCGCGCGGCGTCTAGTTAGTTGCTCAATTATTACGCACGCAACACTTGCAAAAAGATTTACAGGAGCCAGATACCCCCAATTGGTCTGACTCCATCCGGCGATGCTAGAATACAGCGCTGTTTTTTAAACTAATACCTTGATATCGGAGTTCCCGTGCTTATTACTACTGCTCTCGCGCAAGCGACCCAGCCTGTCAAAACTGGCGACATGGCTTCGCTGCTGGGCGGCCCTATCCCGATCTTCGCGCTGATGTTCGCAGTCATGTATTTCCTCATGATCCGCCCGCAGCAAAAGAAAGCCAAGGAACAGCGCACGATGATGGACGCGCTGGGCAAGGGCGACGAAGTCGTCACCGCCGGCGGCATCCTGGGCAAGGTCACCAAGGTCAATGAGACCTACGTGACGATCGAGGTCTCTGCCAACACCGAAATCGTGGTGCAGAAACACGCGATCACCACCCTGCTGCCGAAGGGCACGCTCAAGTCGCTGTAAGCCTGACGGGCGGCAGCGCCGCCCGACTGTTCAATCTGAACGCTGGAACACTATGAACCGCTATCCGCTCTGGAAATATATTCTGATCGCCATCGCGCTGCTGCTGGGCGCCTTGTACACGGCGCCCAACTACTTCGTCGAATCGCCTGCGCTGCAGGTCACGACCGGCAATGCCACGCTCAAGATCAACAATGAAACGCTGGCCCGCGTGCAATCCACGCTCAAGGCCGCCGGCATTCCCGATCAAGGCGTCAGTCTGGAAGGCACCGACAACAACGTCGCCGTGCGCGCCCTGTTCACCACCACCGACGTCCAGCTCAAAGCCAAGCTGGCGCTGGAAAAGGCCCTGAACAACAATGCCACCGACCCTGACTACATCGTCACGGTCAACTTGTTCAAGAACGTGCCGAAGTGGATGCAATTCCTGCATGCGATGCCGATGAACCTCGGCCTCGATTTGCGCGGCGGTGTGCACTTCCTGCTGCAGGTTGACGCGGCGGCCACCACCGAGACCAAGCTCAAAGGCATCGTGTCGGGCATCCGCAGCCAGTTGCGCGGACAAGTGCGCCACACGGGGATCGAACGCGTAGGCAATACCGTGCAGGTCAAGTTCAGCGATGCCGAAGCGATGACCAAGGCGCGCAAGATCCTGGCCGACCAATCGGCCGATCTGGTCTTTGCCGAAGGCAGCGACGGCGCCGACGCCAAGCTGACCATCTCGCTCAAGCCGGAAGCGCTGCGCCGCACGGTGGAAGAGGGCGTCAAGCAGAACATCTCGACCTTGTCCAAGCGGATCAACGAACTGGGCGTGTCCGAGCCGATCATCCAGCAGCAGGGCGCCGACCGTATCGTGGTCCAGTTGCCGGGCGTGCAGGACGTGGCGCATGCCAAAGACATCATCGGCCGCACAGCGACCCTGGAACTGCGCCTGGTCGATTCGACCATCGTGCCGGGCACCGAAGAGACGGCATCGATCCCGTTCACGTCCGAGCTGTTCACCCGTGAGCAGGGCGGCCAGAACGGTCCGATGGTGCTGCATAAAGACATTATCCTGTCGGGTGAATACATTTCCAGCGCCGACGGTACGATTGAACAGGGCGGCTCGGGCGGCCCGGCGGTGCGCCTGACCCTCAACGGCGACGGCGGCGCCAAGATGCGTGCGGCCACGCGCGACAATGTCGGCAAGCGCATGGCGATCTTGCTCAAGGAAAAAGGCAAGTACAAGATCCTGTCGGCACCGACCATTCAGAGCGAGCTGGGCAGCCAATTCAACATCACCGGCATGGGCACCATCGACAAGGCCACCGAACTGGCGCTGCTGCTGCGCTCGGGCGCGCTGTCGGCCCCGATGGAATTCATCGAAGAACGCGTGATCGGCCCGCAGCTGGGCGCGGAAAACATCGCCAAAGGCTTGTACTCGACGGTCTACGGCTTTGCCGCGATCGCCATCTTCATGCTGATCTACTACCACCTGTTCGGTTTCTTCAGTGTGACGGCCCTGGCCTCGAACCTGCTGTTCCTGCTGGCCTTGCTGTCCTTCATGCAAGTGACGCTGACGCTGCCGGGTATTGCCGCTATTGCGCTCGCGCTCGGTATGGCGATTGACGCCAACGTGCTGATCAACGAGAGGATCCGCGAGGAGCTTCGTGCCGGCAACACGCCGCAGGCGGCCATCGCGGCCGGTTTCGAACGCGCCTGGGCCACGATTCTCGACTCCAACGTGACCACCCTGATCGTCGGTATCGCGCTGTACGCCTTCGGTTCCGGTCCGATCCGCGGCTTCGCCGTGGTGCACTGCCTGGGTATTCTGACCTCGATGTTCTCCGCCGTGTTCGTATCGCGCGGCCTGGTCAACCTGTGGTACGGCCGCAAGAAGAAGCTGAGCGGTGTCTCGATCGGTACCGTCTGGACTCCTGGCGTTTCGAGCCTGAAATAATCAGAATTTACTACTAGGATTCAAGATGGAATTTTTCCGCATCAAGAAAGATATTCCCTTCATGCGCCACGCGTTGATCTTCAACGCGATTTCGGCACTGACCTTCGTGGCCGCCATTTTCTTCCTGGCGACCAAGGGACTGCACCTGTCGGTCGAGTTCAAGGGCGGCACCGTAATGGAGCTGAAATACCCGGGCGCGGCGAACCAGGAAAAGATCCGCGCCGACCTGACCAAGATCGGCTATGAGCAGCCTGAAGTGACCAGCTTCGGCACCGCGCAGGACATCATGCTGCGCCTGCCGATCGTCAAGACCGTGGCCGGCTCGACCGCCTCGCAGCTGGTGTTCAACACCCTGTGCAAGGCCGAGGGCGGCGAACCGAAGCAAGTGCAGGTGACCGACGCGGCCGGCGTCAAGAAAGACACGGCCAGCTGCTTCAACGCGGCCAATGTGGAAGTGCTGAGCCTGCGCAAGGTGGAGTTTGTCGGTCCGCAAGTGGGCGAGGAACTGGCTAACAACGGCATCAGCGCGCTGGCCATGGTGATCGTGCTGGTCATGTTCTACCTGGCCGTACGCTTCGAATGGAAGTACGCGGTGTCGGCGATTATCGCCAACTTGCACGACGTGGTCATCATCCTCGGCTTCTTCGCCTTCTTCCAGTGGGAATTCTCGCTGGCGGTGCTGGCGGGCGTATTGGCGGTGCTCGGTTACTCGGTCAATGAATCGGTGGTTATTTTCGACCGGATCCGCGAAAACTTCCGCAAGCAGCGCAAGGCCAGCGTGCACGAAGTGATCGACAACGCGATCACCAGCACCATCTCGCGGACCATCATCACCCACGGCTGTACCCAGATGATGGTGCTGTCGATGCTGTTCCTGGGCGGCTCGACCCTGCACTACTTCGCCATCGCGCTGACCATCGGTATCTGCTTCGGCATTTACTCGTCGGTGTTCGTGGCGGCGGCGATCGCCATGTGGCTGGGCGTCAAGCGTGAAGACCTGATCAAACCGGTCAAGGAAAAAGACGAGACCGACGGCGCTGTAGTGTAAAGACAGGCTGTAAAATATGAATGCCGCGCTGGTCGTCCAGGGCGGCATTTTTCATTTGGAGAAGGCATGAGCCGTACCAACCGTCTGTTTCTGCTGATGGATGCGCTGCGCGGGCACCGGCGTCCGGTGACGGCGGCCGTGCTGGCCGAACGTCTGGGCGTGTCCGAACGCACCATCTACCGCGACATCCAGACCTTGTCGGGCCTGGGCGCCCCGGTCGAAGGCGAAGCTGGCGTGGGCTACATGATGCGCGCCGGCGTGTTCCTGCCGCCGCTGATGTTCGACGCCGACGAGCTCGAAGCGCTGGTGCTGGGCGCGCGCTGGGTCGAGCGGCAGGGCGACAGCGTGCTGGCGCGGGCTGCCGTCAACGCGCTGGCCAAGATCGCCACCGCCACCCCGCGCGACCTGCGCGACACCATGGCCGACACCAGCCTGTGGGTGCCGGCCGAGCGCGGCGATCCCGCCAGCGACGCCTATATGGCGCCGGCGCGCGAAGCGATCCGCAAGGAACACAAGCTGCACATCGGCTACCGCGACGGTGGCGGGGTGTCGTCCGAGCGTGTGGTGTGGCCGTTCGCGCTCGCCTTCTTCGAGGGCAAGCGGGTGCTGGCCGCCTGGTGCGAGCTGCGCGCCGCCTTCCGCCACTTCCGGGTCGACCGCATCGACACGGCCACCTCGCGCCAGGAGCGCTATCCGGCGCAGCGGCGCGACCTGCTGGTGCGCTGGCGGCGCGAGCTTGGCATCAGCGAAGACTCCTGACAAAAACTGTCGCAGCCGGGCCCTATGATGGAGACCTCTTAACCACTCACCGGAGCCTGCACCATGCGCCTGTATCACAACCCCCTGTCCTCGAACGCCCGCCGTGTTCTGCTCGCCGCCAACCTGCTCGGCATCGAGCTGGAACTGGTCGAAGTGAACTTCAAGGACGAGAACGACCGCCGCCGCCTGCTCGAGATCAACCCCAACGGCAAGCTGCCCGTGCTGCAGGACGGCGACTTCACGCTGTGGGAATCGTGCGCCATCATGCAATACCTGTGCGACCAGGCGCCCGACCAGACCCTGTACCCGCAAGATGCGCGCGCCCGCGCCGACATCAACCGCTGGATGTTCTGGACTTGCCAGCACTTCGCGCCGGCGGTCGGCGTACTGACCTTTGAAAATATCTGGAAAGCCATGCGCGGCATGGGCGAAGCCGACCCGCGCGAACTGGCGCGCGGCGAACGCGACCTGCTGCAATTCGGCGCCGTGATCGACGCCCAGCTGGCGGGTCGTGAATGGATCACCGGCAAGTCGATCAGCCTGGCCGATCTGGCGCTGGCGCCGTCGATGATGTACATCGAGCGCGGCCGCCTGCCGCTCGAGCGTTTCCCCAACCTGATGGCCTGGTTCGGCCGGATTCAGGCGCTGGAAGGCTGGCAGAACAGCGCGCCGGGTTGGTAAAACGGGGGAATGTGATACTTGCGCGAACGAAATGTTCGCGAATGTGTGTCATCGCACAGAAACAAAGTCGTCCGGGAACTATAGTGGAACTGTCTCTTTCAGGACATCCCTAGTTTTGGACTTGGCCCGCTCCCCTGGAGCGGGCGTTTTTTTGTCCGTACGGTTTACAGCAGGGCAGCGGTCAGGCTCTTCACTTCCTCGGACGATTCTTCGAGGATACTGTTAAGCGTACCTTCGCCGATCACGAAGTCGATGGTCGAGGCCGCTTGCATGCTGGTCGCGCCCGGACGCTGGTGCAACGGCGACGGCACCGGCGACAGATCGTTGGCGAGCAGCAGCGTGTCGCCCAGGGTTTCCGGCGGCAAGGCGCGCATCCCGGCCCACAAGCCTTCGATGGCCTGCATGACAGGCGCCGGCACATTGAGTTTTTGCAGCACGCAGCGGCCGATCTGGGTTTCGCCGTGCTCGACCCATTCTTCCGGCTCGCCGTCGAGCAAGCCCGGATATTCTTCGGCGCGCGAGAGCAGGTAGAAGCCGCCCACTTCGTGCACGATGCCGGCGAACAAGGCCGTTTCGGGATCGAGATGGGCGACGCGCTTGGCGATCACCTGCGACAGCGCGGCCACGTGGGCCGAATGCTTCCACAGCTGCTCGGCCTTGGCGCGCAGGGCTGGCTGGGTGATCTTGCTGTCGAGCTGGCGCACGATGACGGCGGCGGCCAGCGCGTTGAGGGTACGGAATCCGACGCGCTGGACCGCATTGCGCACGTTGGTGATTTCGTTGCCGGAGCGGTTGTAGGCGACCGAGTTGGCGATCGCCACGGTGCGCGCGGCCAGCAGCGGCTCGGCCTGCACCAGGCGGGCCGCCACCTCGGCGTGGCAGTCGGGATCGTTGAGCGCGCGCTGCAGCTTGAGCGTGGCGTCGACATTGGTGGGGAAGGTCAGTTCCCCGCGGCTTGCCTGAGCAGCGATGGCTTTAAAGGCTTCAAGTCTGTCCATGGAAAAATCTACCTCTCTATAAAGATCAAACCTGCCCTGAAAGCAGTGCTCTGAAGCATTTATTTTACGCTGTTGCCGCGCCAATGCAATCTATTATGGCTCGCTGAAAATGGCGTCGCAACCTTCCTGGGTGCCTTCGGTATCCTGCAGTTCATTGACCAGGCCCAGGTCGTCAAGTTCCTCGACCGCATTCATGAAACTGTTGATCTTGGTGGCGCCGATCAGGCGATAGATCTCGCCGTCTTCATTGCGCACGCCGATCAGCATTTTTTCCTTGCGCACTTCGTCGGGTGAAGCGACGGTCAGCAGCAGGTTGCCGATGATGTGTTTATCGAATTTCGCTGGCGATTTGCCGTCGAGCAGGGAGGTTTTCAATATTCTTCCTTCTGTTGTTGTGTGGTAGGGCAGGTGGAACGGTCCGTGATGAGCTGCTTGAGCCGGCCCAGGGTCTGGTCCATTGCATCGAAATCGGCATCCGTGTACGACGAAAACAGCGCGCGTCCCTGTTCGACCACGGCCGGAAAGACCGCTTCGAACATGGCCACGCCGGCCGGCGTGAGGCGGACGTAGAACGAACGTTTGTCGATGGCACAACGCTCGCGCACGACCAGGCCCTTCGCTTCCAGGCGTTCGATGACGCCGGTCAGGGTGCCCTTGGTGATGAGCGTCTTGTCACCGAGTTCTTTATACGTCATGCCGGGCGTATTGCCCAGGGTGGCGATGATATCGAATTGCGCGTGGGTCAGGCCGCTGCTGCGCACCGACTCGCCCGAAAAACGCTCGAAGCCCTGCAGGCATTCGGCCAGCAATCGCACACTCTTTAGATAACGTTCCCCCATGGCCGTGATTATAGCTGCCTAAGCCGCGGTTCGCGTTTTGCCGTCGGGCCGGGTACCATAGCGGACTGATGCAGTTTTGCCACACTTGTTGAAAGTTCCCGAATGTCCCATTCACTGCGCGGCATCCTCGCCCTGCTGGTTGTCACCCTCGTCTGGGGCACCACCTTCCCCGCGATGAAAGCGCTGACGGCTGGATTGACGCCGGCCTGGATCGTATTGTCGCGCTTTGCGCTGGCGGCGCTGCTGCTGTCGCCTTTCCTGTGGCGGGCCCAGCGGCACGATCTGCGCGCCGGGTTCCTGCTCGGGCTGCTGCTGTTTTTCTGCTATGTGTTCCAGGTCGAAGGGCTGGCGCTGACCAGCTCGAACCGCAACGCCTTCATTTGCGGCTTGAACGTGCTGATCGTGCCGCTGCTGGGCGTGCTGTCCGGGCGGCCGCCCGAGCGCCGCATCTGGATCGCGCTGGCGCTGGCCGTGTCAGGGCTGGCGGCGCTGTGCTGGGATGGCGGGGCCTGGAGTTTCGGCGATACGCTGGCGCTGGGCGCGGCGCTCACCTTCGGCCTGTACATCAAGATGATGGAAGTGCAAACGCGCGGCGCCACGCGCCTGATGACCCTGACCGCGATGCAGATCGCCACCGTGGCCGGCTGTGCCGTGCTGTGGGTGCTGGTGACCGAAGTGCCGTTCGGTTCGGGTGCGCAAGTTAGCGCTTACTTCGATCGTATCGCAGGTGCGCTGCGCACTGGCGCCGGCGGCGTGATCTATCTGGGGGTGGTTGCCACGGCTGCCATCATCTCGTTGCAAACCTGGGGGCAGCGCCACAGCACGGCCAATGAAGCGGCGGTGATGTACGCGTTCGAGCCGGCCGCGGCCGCGTTTTTCGGCTATTTCTGGCTGGGCGAGACGATGACGGGGCGCGGCTGGGTGGGCGCGGCCCTGTTGATCTCCGGTATGATAGTCAGTCAATGGAACTCCGAGCCGCGGCCTGAGGGCGCGCTCGTCCCCGAGTAAGAACGCCGCCGCATGCCACTTGCCAAACTCGCCCGCCTTGCCCAAGAGACACCCCTGCGGGTGCTGCTGATCAATGCCGGCGAACCCGATACCCTGACCTGGTCCGGCCTGTACCAGCCTTTGCGGCTGGCCGCCAAGCTGCTGGGGCCGCAGCGCCTGCATGTGGACGTGCGCAGTCCCGACAAATTCACCGCCGACGCCCAGCGCCACTGGCACATCGTGCTGCTGGTGGCGGACGAAGCGCAAGCCTCGCTCAAGCCCGCCAACAGCCGGGCCCTGATCGAGCGCTGCCGCGCGGCGCCGTTCTGGGGCGGGGTGGGGGCGGGGGTGCTGTGGATGGCCGACGCGGGCGTGCTCAACGGCGTGCGCACGGCCCTGCCGTGGGCCTTGTACGCCGACGTCGACAGCGTGGCCGACCACGCCCTGTTCACGCCGCACCTGTACGAAATGGACGACGGCCGCCTGACCTGCTGCGGCGGGGCGGCCAGCACCGACTTTGCGCTGACGCTGGTGGACGTCATCTTCGGGACCGGGATCCAATCGCAAATCAAGGAAACGCTGTGCATCGACCGCGTGCGCGGGAAAGAAGAGCGGCAGCGGGTGGCCTTGCAGGCGCGTTTCGGGGCCCTGCAGCCCAAGCTGACGGAGGCGGTGACGCTGATGGAATCGAACATCGAAGAGCCGCTGTCGACGGATGACATTGCCAGTCTGGTGGGGATTTCGCGGCGCCAGCTGGAACGGCTGTTCAAGCAATACCTTGGCAGCCTGCCATCGCGCTACTACCTGGAAATGCGGCTGCAGCGGGCGCGCCAGCTGCTGCTCGAGACCAACTATTCGATCGTGCAAGTGGGCTTGATGTGCGGCTTTTCGAGTGGCTCCCACTTCTCGACCGCCTTCGGCGCCCTGTTTGGCAACACCCCGCGCGAAGAGCGCCAGCGCAAGCTCGCCGCCACCTGAACCGGAGTAACATCGGGGTAACCGGGGTCAGACCTCAATTCCGCAATTCTTGCGGAATTGAGGTCTGACCCCGATTCTGCAACTGATTTGGTCGTTTTCGGGGCGAATTTCGGGCTTTTCCGTCGCTTCCGCGCTTCCTTCCCCACTTAAATTCCAACTCCAAGCCCCGTCCGCGACCAAAACCGGGGTCAGACCTCAATTCTGCAATTCTTGCAGAATTGAGGTCTGACCCCGGTGAAAAATGAAAATGGCTGTCGCGTAGACGAAAGATGTTTGGGACCACCGTTCTTATAATGGTCTGACGCATTCAGCGGCCCCAGCTGTTTGCACCCCCTAACATTGGATGAGGATTGCCATGAACGCTAAGCTTGATTCCGCTATGACCACGCGCCCTGTCACCAGGCAGACTTTCGACGAGGTCCTCGTCCCCACCTACGCGCCCGCCGCGATGGTGCCCGTGCGCGCGTCCGGTCTCGACCTGTGGGATCAAAATGGCAAGCATTACCTCGACTTCACCTCCGGCATCGCCGTCTCGTCCCTCGGCCATTGCAACCCGACCCTGGTCGCGGCCCTGACCACCCAGCTCAACAACATCTGGCACCTCGGCAACGGCTACACCAACGAGCCAGTCCTGCGCCTGGCCCTGGCCCTGACCGAAGCGACCTTCGCCGACCGCGCCTTCTTCTGCAATTCCGGCGCCGAAGCCAACGAAGGCGCCCTGAAACTGGCCCGCAAATACGCGCACACCAAGTTCGGCGCCCACAAGTCGCGCATCGTGTCCTGCTTGTCGTCGTTCCACGGCCGCACCCTGTTCACCGTGTCGGTCGGCGGCCAGCCGAAGTACACCGAAGGCTTCGAGCCGCTGCCGCAGGAAATCAACCACATCCCGTACAACGACATCGAAGCGGCCCGCGCCGCCATCACCGATGACGTGGCAGCCGTGATCGTCGAGCCGATCCAGGGCGAAGGCGGCGTCATCCCCGGCAATCCTGAATACCTAAAAGCCCTGCGCGAATTCTGCGACAAGACCGGCGCTCTCTTGATCTTCGACGAAGTCCAATCGGGCGTGGGCCGCACCGGCGCCCTCTACGCCTACATGGACAAAGGCGTCACGCCCGACATCCTGACCACCGCCAAGGCACTCGGCAACGGCTACCCGATCGGCGCCATGCTGACCACCAACGAGATCGCCACCCACTTCGGCGTCGGCTCGCACGGCACCACCTACGGCGGCAATCCGCTGGCAGCCACCGTCGCGCTGAACGTGATCGAGATGATCAACCAGCCGGCCTTCCTGGCCCGCGTCAAAGTCGCGTCCGAGAAGATCTTCGCCAACCTGCGCAAGCTCGCCGCCGACTTCCCGCAAGTGTTCGGCGAAGTGCGCGGCAGCGGCCTCCTGATCGGTCTGCCGCTGGCGCCTGCCTTCAAGGGCCGCGCCAAGGACATCACCAAAGCCGCCGAAGCGCTCGGCCTGATGCTGCTGATCGCCGGCCCGGACGTGGTCCGTTTCGCTCCGGCCCTGATCGTCTCCGACGAGCAGATCGCCGAAGCCGACCGCATCCTGCGCGCCGCCGTCGAAGGCATGCTGGAAACGGCACCCGCCAAGTAAGCCAGTCCCGGCCTGCTCCGCGCACAGCGGGGCAGGCTGCGCCAGTACGCAATCCCGCTAGTCCTTTTGGGAGTTCACATGTTTGTAGTTCGTCCGGTTGAACTGACCGATATCGACGCGCTCGAGAAGCTGGCCGCGGCCACCATGCCGGGCGTGCACACGCTGCCCCGCACGCGCGAGAAAATCGCGGCCTCGGTCGAGCGCTCGATCGCTTCTTTCGCCGCCCATGTCGACATCCCCAGCGAAGAATCCTATCTGTTCGTGCTCGAACAGCAGGCTACCCGCGCCATCGTGGGCACCGCCGCCATCTTCGCGTCGGCCGGCTCCAACGGTACCTATTTCTCGTTCCGTAACGACGTCATCCAGCAAGTCTCGCGCGACCTCAATATCAGCCACAGCGTGCATGCGCTGACCCTCTGCTCCGAGCTGACCGCTTACTCGCAGCTGTCGGGCTTTTACGTCACCAACAAGACCTCGGCCGGCCTCGAAGCAGGCCTCTTGTCGCGCGCGCGCCTCTTGTTCGCGGTGCTGGCGCCGCACCGCTTCGGCGACCGCTTCTTCGTGCCGCTGGCCGGCATCACCGACAAGAACGGCCAGTCGCCGTTCTGGGAAGCGCTGGGCCGCAAGTTCTTCAAGATGGATTTCCTCGACGCCGAACGCGTCATCGGCGGCGCCCGCAACCGCACTCTGATCGTCGAGCTGATGCCGCACTACCCGGTCTACGTGCCGCTGCTGCCGGGCGACGCCCAAGCGGCCATGGGTCAGATTCATTCCGACGGCGAGCTGGCCTTCAATCTGCTCACCGAAGAAGGCTTCGAAGCGGACGATTACATTGACATCTTCGACGGCGGCCCGATCCTGCAAGCCCACAAGAACGGCCTGCGTTCGTTCGCCGGTTCGATGCTGCGCCGCGTGGAAAACGCGGAGCCGGGCAATTCGGCCGACCTGATGGTGACCTACGCGGTCGCCGCCAGCAATGAACAGAACTTCCGCGCCATCACCGTCGCCTGTCCGTCGGCCGACGCCGGCGACACCGTCTTCCTGCCGCAAGACGCGCAGGATGCGCTGATGGTCGCCCCCGGCGACAACGTCATCTGCGTCCGAATCTGAGAGAGAAACCTATGCTAGTTGTACGCGCAATTACCGCAGGCGACCTGGATGCCCTGATCGACATGGCCGGCCAGGTCGGCAGCGGCATGACCACACTCAAGCCGGACCGCAAGATGCTCGGCGACCGCGTCAAGGTCGCGGTCGAATCCTTCGCCCAGACCATCCCGCCCGAACAGCGCGACTACATGTTCGTGATGGAAGACACCAGCAACGGCCGCCTGGCCGGTATCTGCGCCATCAAGGGCGCGGTCGGGCTGGACGAGCCGTTCTATAACTACCGCATCGGCACCCTGGTCCATTCTAGCCGCGAGCTCGAAGTGTTCAGCCGCATGGACACGCTGTACCTGTCGAACGACCTGACCGGCTCCACCGAACTGTGCTCGCTGTTCCTGCACCCGGACTACCGCAGCGGCAACAACGGCAAGTGGCTGTCGAAGAGCCGCTTCCTGTTCATCGCCCAGTTCCCGCACCTGTTCACCGAAAAGCTGATCGCCGAAATGCGCGGCTATCAGGCCGAAGACGGCAGCTCGCCGTTCTACGAAGGCCTGGGCCGCCACTTCTTCAAGATGGATTTCAACCACGTGGACGATCTGACCGCGATGGGCAAGAAGTCCTTCATCGCCGAGCTGATGCCGCGCCAGCCGATGTACGTCACCTACCTGCCGGAAGACGCGCAAGCGGTCATCGGCAAGGTGCACCGCTCCACGGCCCCTGCGCGAAAGCTGCTCGAAGCCGAAGGCATGCACTTCGAAGGCTATGTCGACATCTTCGACGCCGGCCCGGTGTTGCAGGCGCGCGTGTCGGAACTGCGCGCGATGCGCGATTCGACCGTGGTCGTCGCCGACCCGGCCGCCGTTTCCGCCGACACCGAACCGATGCTGGTATCGAACACGGTGCTCAAGGATTTCCGCATGATTGTCACCCACGCCAACCCGGTCAGCGGCAAGATCGCATTGACCCCGTCGGAACTGGAACTGCTGCACTGCCAAAGCGGCGATGCGATTCGCACGCTGTCACTTAATGTAAGGAAGAACGTTCATGTCTAACCTCAGCAACTACATCAATGGCGCATGGCTGGCAGGTTCCGGCCCCGAACTGGTGACCATCGATCCGTCCACCGGCCGCCAGACCTGGGCCAGCAACGAGTCCACCGCCGACGACGTGCAGGCCGCAGTCGCCGCCGCGCGCGCGTCTTTCGACGCCTGGGCCATGCGCTCGCTGGAAGAGCGCATTGCGATCTGCTCGCGCTTCCGCGACCTGCTCAAGGAGTCCGCCGAGGCGCTGGCTCAGACCATCTCCGAAGAAGTCGGCAAACCGCTGTGGGAAGCGCGCACCGAAGTGACCACCATGGCCAACAAGGTCGACATCTCGATCCAGGCCTACGGCGCGCGCACCGGTGAAGTGGCGGCCAAGGTCGCCGACGGCAATGCCGTGCTGCGCCACCGTCCGCACGGCGTGTTCGGCGTGTTCGGCCCTTACAACTTCCCCGGCCACCTGCCGAACGGTCACATCGTGCCGGCCCTGATCGCGGGGAACACGATCGTCTTCAAGCCGAGCGAATACGCGCCACGCACCGCCGTCATGACGGTGCAGCTGTGGGAAAAGGCGGGCCTGCCGGCCGGCGTGATCAACCTGGTCAACGGCGGCCGCGATACCGGTATCGCACTGGGCAAGAACGACGGCCTCGATGGCGTGCTGTTCACCGGCAGCTGCCAGACCGGCGTTGCGCTGCACAAGCAGTTCGGCGGCCAGCCAGGCAAGATGCTGGCGCTGGAAATGGGCGGTAACAATCCGCTGGTGGTATGGGACGTCAAGGACATCGACGCCGCCGTCCATCACGCCATCATGTCGGCCTTCATTTCGGCCGGCCAGCGCTGCACTTGCGCGCGCCGCCTGATCGTGGCCGATACGGTCGAAGGCGACGCCTTCATCGAGCGCCTGGTCGAAGTGGCAGCCACCCTCAAGGTGGGCGCCTCGAACGCCGATCCGCAGCCGTTCATGGGCCCTGTGGTATCCGCCGCCGTGGCCGCGCGCCTGGTGCAGGCCCAGGCCGACATGGTCGCCAAAGGCGGCAAGACGCTGCTGCAGATGAAGCAGCTCGATCCGAAAGCAGGCTTCGTCACGGCCGGCATCGTCGACGTCACTAACGCGGTCGGCATCCCGGACGAAGAGTGGTTCGGCCCGCTGCTGCAGATCGTGCGCGTGGCCGACTTCGACACCGCCGTGAAGGTCGCCAACGCCACCGAATTCGGCCTGGCCGCAGCGCTCCTGTCGAACGACGAGCAGCTGTGGAAGCAGTTCTCGGTGCAGGCACGCGCCGGCATCGTCAACTGGAACCGTCCGACCACGGGCGCGGCCAGCAGCGCGCCGTTCGGCGGCGTGGGCAAATCGGGCAATCACCGTCCAAGCGCCTACTATGCAGCCGACTACTGCGCCTACCCGGTCGCTTCGATCGAAACGAGCGAACTCGAAATGCCGGCCAAGCTGTCGCCAGGCCTGTCGTTCTAAGGAACCATCATGCAAACCGCACGCGAATTCAACTTCGACGGCCTGGTCGGCCCGAGCCACAACTACGCCGGCCTGTCGTTCGGTAACGTTGCATCGTTCAGCAACGTGAAGAGCGCTTCGAATCCGAAGCAGGCAGCCCTGCAAGGCCTGGCCAAGATGCGCGCCCTGGCCGCACGTGGCTTCGCGCAAGCGCTGCTGCCGCCGCAGGCGCGCCCCAATTTCCGCCTGCTGCGTAAAATCGGCTTCACCGGTACCGACGCCGAAGTGCTGGCGCGCGCCTACCGCGAGTCTCCGGTGATTCTCGCGTGCGCCTACTCGGCCTCCCCGATGTGGACCGCCAATGCGGCCACCGTCAGCCCGTCGGCCGATACCTTCGACGGCCGCACGCACTTCACGGCCGCGAACTTGAACAACAAGCTGCACCGCGCCGACGAGCATGCGCAGTCCACGCGCACGCTGCGCGCCTTGTTCGGCAACGAGAAACACTTCGCGGTGCACGATGCGCTGCCGTCCACCCCCGCATTCGGCGACGAAGGCGCGGCCAACCACACCCGCCTGGGCGCGTCCCATGGCGGCAAAGGCGTCGAGTTCTTCGTCTATGGCCGTGTCGAATTCGATCCGTCCGCACCGAACCCGAAAAAATACCCGGCCCGCCAGACGCTCGAAGCGTCGCAGGCCATCGCCCGCCTGCACGGCCTGGATGCGGCGCGCACCGTGTACGCGTCGCAGAACCCGGACGTGATCGACCAGGGTGTGTTCCACAACGACGTAATCGCAGTCGGCAACGGCAACGTGCTGTTCTATCACGAGCAAGCCTTCCACGACGAAAGCGCGGTCCTGAACCAGCTGCGCGTGGCGATGGACAGCGTGGGCGCGGCCCTGACTCCGGTGCGGGTCGACACCAAGCTGGTGTCGGTGGCCGACGCCGTGGCCAGCTACTTGTTCAACAGCCAGCTGCTGACCAAAACCGATGGCAAGATGGCATTGGTGATTCCGCAAGAGTGCCAGGAAAACCAGGCGGTCGCGCGCTATTTGGAGCAGCTGGTCGCCAGCGGCGGCCCGGTCGATGAACTGATTCATTTCGACCTGCGCCAGAGCATGCGCAACGGCGGCGGCCCTGCCTGCCTGCGCCTGCGCGTGGCCCTGACCGAGGCCGAGAGCGCGGCCATGCACCAGAACGTGATCATGACCGAATCGCTGTACGCGACGCTGGTCGATTGGGTCGGTAAATACTACCGCGACCACCTGGAGCCGAAAGACCTGGCCGACCCGCAGCTGGCCATCGAATGCCAGGCCGCGCTGGAAGAACTCGAGCGCATTCTTGCGCTGCCTGGCCTGTACGACCTGACGTAAAATACGCCCACTTCGAAAAACCTTATCTTCGGACGGGCCAACCCCGTCCTCGCATAAATCGCGAAGCGCGCCGCCACAAGCAGGCGCTGAACCGATGAAATACAACCAAAGCATTGGAGAAGCAAGATGAAACAGATGCCACAAGATTTGCGCAACCAGACCCTGGACCTGATCAACGCCGACGGCACGCCTGTCGCGGCCCTGATCAACGCCTGGCTCAAATCCCTGGACGACGAAGACCTCGCAGGCACGTCGCCGGAAAGCCTGGCGCCGGTTCTGCGCGACGGCTTCACGCAAGCAGCCAAGCGCACCGGCGCGGGCTGCCAGATCGCGCAACTGCGCCATTCGGATGGCCGCGGTGGTATGGCGACCGCCTTGCTGATCCTGAACGATGACATGCCTTACCTGGTCGATTCGATCGTCATGGCGATGCGCAAGCAGCGCGTGGCCGTCGGCGGCGTGATGAATGCGGTCCTGGCCGTGCGCCGCGATGCGAGCGGCAATGCCGTCGCCGTCGGCGAAGCCGGTTCGCCTCTTGAATCCTATGTTCTGTGCCTGCTGGCCGAAGACCTGGGCGCCGACGAATTGTCCGCGCTGGTCGCCAAGCTGCAGATGGTCGCGCGCGACGCCGCCGTGGTCCGCCGCGACGCCGTCGCCATGGCCGACCGCCTGACCTCCGTGGCAGCCTCCAGCGCCGCTCACGGCACCGAAGGCCAGGAAGTGGCCGCTTTCCTTGAGTGGGCCAAGAACGAAGGCTTCGAGCCGTTCGGCTACGCCTACTACGTGGTCAAGGCCGGCGTGCGCGAACTGGAACGCGATATCCCTAGCCGCATCGGCGTGCTGCAGGATACTTCGCATCCAGTGTACGGCACCTGCCTGGCCAATATCCCGGGCGACTTCGAAACGCTGTCCAAGCGTCCCGACGCGCTGTCGATCGTCAAGGCCGACGTCGAAGGCACGCTGCACCGCGATCAGCCGCTGGACTTCATCGGCGTGCGCGATACCGATGCCCAAGGCAACATCCTCGGCGAACACTGCTTCGTCGGCCTGTTCACCCGCGCCGCCACCGCGACCCCGCTGGCGCGCCTGCCGTTCGCCCGCGGCCGCGTGGCCAAGGTCCTGAGCCTGGCCGGTGTGCGCCAGGAAGGCTTCCGCGCCGAGAAATTCCTCGAGATCCTCGAATCGCTGCCACGCACCGAAGCGCTGGAAGCCGATCCGGAATGGCTGTCGCAGGTTTGCAGCTCGGTTGTGTCGCTGTACAAGCAGCCGCGCGCCAAGGTATTCGCCCGCCGCGACGTGTACGCGCGTCACCTGAACGTGCTGGTCTACATGCCGCGCGAGCGTTACAGCGCCAGCGTCGCCGCCGCACTGGCCCACGCGCTTAAAGAATCCTCGGGCGCGACGGAAGTGCGTTCGCAAACCCTGGTGGCCGACGGCCCGCTGGCCCGCGTGTACCTGATCGCCCACGCCGCGCGCTATCCGCTGGACCTGGAAACCGACATCCAGCAGCCGCTGTTGTCGGTGCTCGACGGCTGGCACGACAAGTTCGCCGCCCTGACCGACAATGTGTTCGAGATGGCCACCCGCGGCTCGCTGCGCAAGCTGTGCGCCACGCTGCCGGTCAACTACGTATCGGCCACCGCGCCGGACGTCGCTTTCCGCGACTTGAATAAATTGATCAGCAACGGCCACGAAGGCCATGTCTCGGTGCGTGTCGAAAACACCGCCGACGGCGCCACCGTGCGTCTGTACTCGATGGGCGAAGTGCCGTCGCTGTCGCGCATCCTGCCGGCGCTGCAAAGCGCGGGCGTGGCGATCGACCGCGAGCAGACTTACGCCATCACCATGGCCGACGGTTCCAAGCGTTTCGTCACCAGCCTGGCGGTCGACGCCGAGAGCGCGGCCAAGCTGGCCAAGCCGGGCATCATCGCCGTGGCCGAAGAATTGTTCGCGGCCCTGTTCAACAATGAAGCCGAAGACGGCCGCCTGAATGGCCTGGTCATCGAAGGCGGCTTGCGCACCCGCGAAGTGCAGCTGATCCGCGCCTACATCAGCTACTGGCGCCAGACCGGCAGCAAGTTCTCGGTCCGCTACATGGCCGACACCCTGCGCCGCCAGCCTGCGCTGGTCAAGGAACTGGTGGAAGGTTTTGTACAGCGCTTCGATCCGTCGCTGCCGGAAGCAACCCGCCTGGCCGCCACCGACAAGATCGCATCGATCAAGTCGCGCCTGGCCGCCGTCAACCACGCCGACACCGAGGAAATCATGGCGGCCCTGGTCGACCTGACCCTGGCCACCGTGCGTACCAACTACTTCCAGAATGGTCAAGAGGGCGACAAGATCATCTTCAAGTTCGACACCAGCAAACTGGCGCTGGTGCCTGAACCGCGTCCGTTCCGCGAGATCTATGTGTTCTCGCGCCGCTTCGAAGGCGTGCACCTGCGCGGCGGCCCTGTCGCCCGCGGCGGCCTGCGCTGGTCGGACCGCATGGAAGACTACCGTACCGAAGTGCTGGGCCTGGTCAAGGCGCAGATGGTCAAGAACGCCGTCATCGTGCCGGCCGGCTCCAAAGGCGGTTTCGTGTGCAAGCAGATGCCGAAAGACGCCGTGCGTGAAACCATCGCGGCGGAAGGCGAAGCAGTCTATCGCCTGTTCATTTCCAGCCTGCTGGAAGTGACCGACAACCGCGTGCGCGGCGAGATCGTGCCTCCGCAAGACACCGTGCGCTACGACCAGGACGATCCTTACTTGGTGGTCGCTGCCGACAAGGGCACCGCAACCTTCTCCGACATCGCCAACAGCATCGCCGTCAAGCGCGGCTTCTGGCTGGGCGACGCCTTCGCCTCGGGCGGCTCGAACGGTTACGACCATAAAAAGATGGGCATCACCGCCAAGGGCGCGTTCGAAGCCGTCAAGCGCCACTTCTACGAAATGGACCACGACTGGAACAACACCCCGATCACCATGGTCGGCGTGGGCGACATGTCGGGCGACGTGTTCGGCAACGGCGCGCTGCTGTCCAAGCAGCTGAAAGTGCTGGCCGCATTCGATCACCGTCACATCTTCCTCGACCCAACCCCGGACGTCGCAGTGTCGTTCGCCGAGCGCGCCCGCATGTTCGCGCTGCCACGCTCGTCGTGGGAAGACTACAACAAGGACTTGATCTCGGCTGGCGGCGGCGTGTTCCCGCGCAGCGCCCGCACGATCGAGCTGTCGCCGCAGATCCGCGCCGCGCTCGATATCGAAGAGACCGTGCTGACGCCTGAAGAACTGATGCACCGCATCGTCAAGGCGCCGGTCGACCTGTTCTACAACGGCGGTATCGGTACCTACATCAAGGCCTCGACCGAGACCCACGCGCAAGTGAAGGACCGTGCCAACGACAACATCCGCGTCAACGGCAATGAGCTGCGCTGCAAGGTCGTCTCCGAAGGCGGCAATCTGGGCGCGACCCAGAACGGCCGTATCGAATTCGCCCTGGCCGGTGGCCGCATCTTCACCGATGCGATCGACAACTCGGCCGGTGTGGATTGCTCCGACCACGAAGTGAACGTCAAGATCTGGCTCGATACCGAAGTCAACGCCGGCCAGCTGCCGGAAGCGGACCGCAACCGCATCCTCAACGAGATGACGCTGGCGATTGAAGACCTGGTCCTGCGCGACAACAAGCAGCAGACCCACTTGCTGACCCGCGAAGGCCAGGCCCAGACCGATCCTGCGGTGGTGGACGGCTATGCCGCCCTGATCACCAGCCTGGAAGCCGAGGGCGCGGTCAACCGCGAACTGGAGCAGCTGCCGACCGACGCCGAACTGGCACGCCGCAAGGCAGCCGGCATCGGCCTGACGGCGCCGGAACTGGCGGTCGTCATCGCCAACGTGAAGAACCGCTTCAAGCGCGTGATGTCGGCCCTGCCGCTGACCGGCCTGCCATGGGCGGAATCGGTGCTCAAGCCTTACTTCCCTGCGCAGCTGGTGGCAACCCGCCAGGCGCTGGCGCACCCGCTGGCCAACACCATCCTGGCCACCGTGCTGGCCAACGAGGCGGTCAACCGCTGCGGCCCGCTGATGATCCGCGACCTGGCCATCGAGCATGGCGTCGATGAATCGGACGTGGTCAAGGCCTGGGGCCAGTCGTGGGCCGCGCTGAACCTGGCGCCGCTGTTCGCCGCGCTCGACGCCGACGCGCTGAACGTTCCGCGCGCCGTGTCGATCAAGGTCGATGCCCGCACCCGCGTGCTGTTCAAGGCCGTGCTGGAAGGCGCGCTGTCGGTACCAGGCGACGCCAAGCAGGGCGGCGGCATGGAAGAACTGACCCGCCTGTTCGCCCAGCCCGACATGCTCAAGCAGCTGATGCCGGCCCAGTCGGAAGCCGATGGCTACCAGGCGCTGCCAGCATCGTTCACCCAGGCCTGGAAAGCGGTCGAAGGCATCGAAGCCGTCGCCACCTTCCTGTTCGCCGCGGTGGCGGTGCAGCGCCCGGCCGGCATGACGCTGGCGCAGTTCCTGCAAGTTGGTATGGCCCTGCGCGGCCAGGCCGGCATCGATACGCTCGAACGCGGCCTCAAGCTGGCTGCCCAGAGCAAGTCGCAGGAACAGCTGCGCAACTACGCGACGCAAGCCCTGCGCCGCACGCAGCAGCGCCTCTTGATGCAGGTGCTGGCCCGTTCCGGCAAAGGCGGCGACACGCTCGAAGCGGTGGAGCTGGTGACCAATACCATGGGCCTGTCCGGCTATGCGATGGCCACCGACCTTGAGCAGGCGATGCTGGACGTGTGGGCGCTTTCCGAAGCGACCACCGCCACCGCAGCGGCGTAACAGGGATGGCGACACCAGCACTTCCTGACGCGGTGCGCGCACTGGCCGAAGCAGATTTCGGCGCCGTCGCGCAGCGCTTCACGCAGGCCGGCTTTGTTGTCGGCCAGCCTGCGCGCGGCATCCTGACCATCAAGTCGGCCAGCGGACCGGCGCGCGCAAGCGTGCTGGTGTCGGTCGGCGTGCATGGCGACGAGACGGGGCCGATCGAAGTCGTGGCCCACGCGCTCGACGCCCTGTCGCAGCAGCCGGCGGCATTGGCGGTGGATCTGATGGTCTGCGTCGGCAATATCGACGCCATCGCGGCCGGCAAGCGTTTCATCGACGCCGACCTGAACCGCATGTTCCGTCCGGTGCGCGGCTCGCTTGCCAGCGCGGCGGAAGCGGCCCGCGCCGACGCCATGATCGCTGCCACCGTCGATTTCTTCGGTGGCGCGGGACCGGTGCGCTGGCACCTGGACCTGCACACGGCGATTCGTCCTTCCGTGTATCCCACGTTCGCGATCGTGCCCGACCTGATCGCCGACGAGGGCAAGCAGGCGCTGATCGGCTGGCTCGGCCAGGCGGCCATCGGCGCCATCATCATGAATCCGCAATCGGCCGGCACCTACAGCTACTATTCGGCAGAGCACCACGGTGCGGCGGCCAGCACGGTGGAACTGGGCCGGGTCGGCACGCTGGGGCAGAACGATTTGTCCCAGTTTGCCGACGTGGCGCAGGCGCTGGACGACCTGCTGCGCGGCGCGCCGCCGGCAGCGGCCAAGGCCGAATCGCATGTGTTCAAGGTGGCGCAGCAGATCATGAAGCTGTCGGACGGTTTTACGATGGCGTTCGACCGCAGCACGCAGAACTTCACCGCGCTGCGCCAGGGCGAGGTGATTGCCACCGACGGCGACACCGTCTATACCGTGCAGCATCCCGAAGAGCTGGTGGTGTTCCCCAATCCCGATGTCCGGGTCGGCCTGCGCGCCGGCCTGATGGTGGTCCGGGTCTGATACCGGCCCCTGTTTTTTGACCTTTCAGCCCCCGCTGGCGGCATTTCGTCGCAAGCGGGGCGCTTCCCCCGCAGTCTTTTGCTAATGTGATCAGATTCACTCACTCAAAAGGCTCGCCATGCGTTCCATTTTCACTTTCGGCTTCGTTGCCGCCGTCGGTCTGGCCGGTTGCGCCAATGTCTATAGCGATGCGGTCACTGGCGACGGCAAAGTGGTCACCGAACAGCGCGCCGCCGCCGGCGCGCTGCAGCTGGACATGCGCGGCCCGCTGGTGGTCGACGTCAAGGTAGGCCAGGCGCCGTCGCTGCAGGTCGAAGGCGACAGCAATCTGCTGCCGCTGATCCGCAGCGAGGTGGTGGACGGCACCTTGCGCCTTTGGGTGGAAAAGAATGTGCACACCAATCACGTGCTGCATGTGACCTGGACCACGGCCCAGCTGACGCAGGTGACCGCGGCCGGCTCCGGGCGCCTGGCCGTCACCGGCCTGCAGGGCGGCCCGCTGACGCTGACCAAGACCGGCTCCGGCACGGCGCAGCTGACGGGCAGCGTCGGTCTGCTCAACATGCAGGCCACCGGCTCGGGCGACATCGATGCGCGCGAACTGCATAGCGGGAATGCGAACCTGAGCCTGTCCGGTTCGGGCAGCATCGTGATGGGGGAGGTGAAGGCCGACGCGCTCAACGTCAAGGTGCGCGGCTCGGGCGAGCTGCAGGCCGCCGGCGCTGTGGCCCAGCTCAATGCGCAGGTGGTGGGATCGGGCGACGCGCGCCTCAAGTCGGTCGCCAGCGAGCATGCCGAATTGTCGACCACGGGCTCGGGCGACATCACGGCCCAGGTGGGCCGTTCGCTGATCGCCCAGACGACCGGCTCGGGCCGGATCACCGTGTACGGCAACCCGGCCCAGCGCAATATCACCGGCCGCCACGTGGACGTCGTCGAGTAATTACAGGATGTGGTCGAGCGCTTCGGGACCGAACATCTCGCGGTGCAGGCGCGTCACGGGCACGCCGGCGCCGACCAGCGCCAACCACTGCGACTGCATGAAGCCGAGCGGCCCGCACAGGTAAACATCGGTCTCGGCGCGCGGCCAGGACGGCAGCGCCACCAGTTCCATGCGGCCTGCGAGGACGCCCGCGCCTTTTTCCCCTTCTTCGTGGAAGGTGACTACTTGCAGGTTCGGCATGCGCGCGCGGGCGGCGGCGATATCGTCCAGGTGCGCCTGGTGCTGCGCATCCCGCGCGGCATGCGCGAAGATCACGTAGCGTCCCGGATTGACGTGGGCGATGCGATTGAGCGCTGCGATCATGGGCGTGATGCCGACGCCGGCCGACAGCAGCACCACCGGCTCGTTCGACTCGGTATCGGGCATAAAGTCCCCAAACGGCGGCGAGACCTCCAATTCGCTGCCCACCTCGATTTGATCGTGAATCCAGTGCGACACTTCGCCATCGCGCTTGACCGAGATCCGCAGGCTGTCCGAGCGCGGCGCGTCCGATAGGCTGTACTGGCGGATCTGGCGCCGGCCGTCCGGGAAAGCGACGTGCACGCTCAGGTACTGGCCGGGACGGAACGCGGGCGCCGGCGCGCCATCGACCGGCACCATGCGGATCGCCACCACATCCTTGCCCTGCGGCGTGACGTCGACCACGCGCATGGTGCGGGTCTGGCCAGGTTCGATGCCTGCGCCGGCATACATCGCCTTTTCGGCTTCAATGAAAATGGCGGCCAGCGCGTTGTAGGCTTCGTCCCAGGCGGCCAGCAGCGGCGGCGTCGCGGCGTCGCCCAGCGTTTCGGCGATGGCGCCGAGCAGGTGGCGGCCGACGATCGGATAGTGTTCGGCGCGCACGCCGACCGACACGTGCTTCTGGACGATGCGGTTCACGACCGGCCCCAGCGCGGCGGCATTGTCGATATTGGCAGCGTACGCAAACACGGCCGAGGCCAGCGACTGCTGCTGGCTGCCATTGGCTTGGTTGCCCATGTTGAACAGATTAGTCAGCTGCGGCAGCTCGGCGAAGATGTTTTTGTAGAACGTGGTTGTGATGGCGAGGCCATGGGCACGCAGAACAGGGACGCTGGCTTCGATGTACGGACGGGCGGCGGTAGAGATCATGGGTTCCTTTTATGATGCATATTACATGCATCTTTAAAGTTAAAAATTCGGGCGAATTCGGGAAAGGCATGATTCTATCAAAGATGCATTGCGAATGCATGTTAATGCCGAGAATTTCTTTCTGACATGAATACAACACAAAAAGCAATTATTAACTTTTGATCAATTTGTCCGGGTAAAATGCCTGCTCCTTTACATACCCCGGATATCGCTTTGAAGAACTTCCTCGTTTCCCTGCTGTGCGCGCTCGGCGCCCTCAACCCGGCCTTGGCCGACGCCCCTGCCGCCCCTGTCAACGAGCAACAGTTCGAAGCGGGCTTGAAATTCCAGACCGGAAAAATCGCTCTGCCAGGCGGCATCGCCACGCTCGACCTGCCTGCCTCGTTCCGCTACCTGCCGCCGGCCGATGCAGAAACCGTGCTGACCAAGGGCTGGGGCAATCCGCCGGGCAACCCGACGCTGGGCATGATCGTGCCGGCAGGCGTCAACGTCGTCAGCGCCGCCAGCTGGGGCGTGGTGATCACCTATGACGAGGACGGCCACGTGGCCGACGACGAAGCCGACAGCATCAAGTACGACGAGCTGCTCAAGACCATCCAGAAAGAATTGGCCGACGCAAACCCCGAGCGCCAGAAGCAGGGCTACGGGAGCATGACGCTGGTGAACTGGGCCGAATCGCCCCGTTACGACAAGACCAGCCACAAGATGTACTGGGCGCAGGAACTGCAAATCGACAACGCGCCTGTCCATACGCTCAATTACAACATCCGCGTGCTGGGCCGCAAGGGCGTGCTGGTGCTCAACGCCGTGGCCAGCATGGACCAGCTGGCCACCATCCGTGAAGAGATGAAGCTGGTGACCGCTGTCAGCGAATTCACGCCGGGTAACCGCTACACCGACTTCAACAGCACCACCGACAAGGTCGCCGAATACGGCCTGGCGGCGCTGGTGGCCGGTGGCGTTGCCTCCAAACTGGGCTTGTTCGGCAAGTTGCTGGCCTTGCTGCTGGCATTCAAGAAGCTCATTTTCGTCGGCATCGCCGCCGCCGGCACCGGTATTTACCGCTTCTTTACCGGCAGGTCCGATTCAAAAGTCAATCTCGACAAATAAGCCGTTGCGTCCCGGTGCGGGGCGGCAAAAGATGTGTATAAGTAAATGGCATTAGCCCCTATAATCCCTGCTGCCATTCAAAACAGCACGATATAAGGGACGATCCGTGAACCAGACATTTGGCCAAAAGCTGCTCCGCACCAAAACCGCCGGCAAGCATCACGATGCCGGACAAGGCGGTGGCCTTGCCCGCACCATGGGCCTGTTTCCCCTGACCATGATCGGTGTCGGCGCCACCATCGGCACCGGCATCTTTTTCACCATGGTCGAAGCGGTGCCGAAAGCCGGCCCTGCCGTCATTCTCTCGTTCCTGATCGCCGCGCTGACCGCCGGCCTGACCGCGCTGTGCTACGCCGAACTGTCGTTCCGCATTCCCGCCTCCGGCTCCTCCTATTCCTTCGCCTACGCCACGCTGGGCGAGTTTGCTGCCTTCATCATGGCCGCCTGCCTCCTGCTCGAATACGGGCTGGCCGCCAGCGCCACCGCGATCGGCTGGTCCGATTACCTGAACAACTTCCTCACCAATGCCTTCCACTGGCAGATTCCCGAAGCGCTGCGCACGCCTTTCGTCGTGGCCGGCAAAAACGGGGTCGAGTTCAATCCCGGCCACTTCAATCTGCCGCCCGTGATCCTGGTGTGCCTGTGCGCGGTGCTGCTCATTCGCGGCACCAAGGAATCGGCCACCACCAATGCCATCATGGTGCTGATCAAGCTGGCGATCCTGCTGTTCTTTATCGCGATCGCGCTGACCGGCTTTGACGCCGCGAACTTCACGCCGTTCTTCTACCCCGACACCGCCACCCAGAAGGGCGGCATGGCCGGTGTGGCGGCCGGCGCCGGCCTGGTGTTCTTCTCCTTCATTGGCCTCGACACCGTGGCCACCGCCGGCGAAGAAGTCAAAGACCCGACCCGTAATGTCCCCAAAGGGATCCTGGGCGCGCTGGCGATCGTGACGATCTTCTATCTGCTGGTGGCGTTCGCCGCCGTCGGCGCCCAGCCGGCCCATATGTTCGAAGGCCAGCAGGCGGGCCTGTCCGTGATTCTGCAAAACGTGACCCATCAAGCCTGGCCCGCGCTGATCCTGTCGGCAGGCGCCGTCATTTCGGTGTTCAGCGTGACGCTGGTGACGATCTACGGCCAGACCCGGATCCTCTACGCGATCAGCCGCGACGGACTGATTCCGAAGACCTTCCAGAAGGTCAATCCACGCACCAATTCCCCGGTCAGCAACACCCTCATCGTCAGCACCGTGGTGGGACTGGTGGCGGCGCTGGTCGATTCCACCTTCTTGTGGGATATGGTCAGCATGGGCACGCTGACCGCCTTCATCGTGGTGTCGCTGGCGGTGCCGGTGATGCGCAAGAAGCATGGCGAAGCCACCACCAAGGGCTTCCGCGTGCCGTTTGGCCCTTACCTGGTGCCTGGCGCCAGTATCGCGGCCTGCCTGTACATCATGCACGGTCTGTCGAACACCACCTACATCGTGTTCTCGATCGTGATGGCGCTGGCGCTGCTGACCTATTTTGCGTACAGCATGCGCAATTCGGCGCTCAACGCCAAGGCCTGATCGCGCTTCACACCGCGCCCGCCAGCTTCGCCACCACCGGCGCCAGCGCGGCGGGGCGGCAGCCGTATGCGGCCAGCCGGCCCTGCGCCTGGGGCGCCAGCTCCAAGTCGTAGGGCAGGCGGCCCGCCACCACCCACAGCTTTTCCGACGGCATGGCGGCCAGCAGGCGGCGCTGGCCTTCGACCAGCATGGCGTTGTAGGTCTGCACCACGATCTGCGGCGCGCCCTGCACGAAGGCGATCGCGGCGTCGACTTCCGCCTGGCTCGCCTCGGCCGACAGCGCATATTCGCGCACCTCGAATCCCGCTTCCTGCAGCGCCGGCAGCATGGTGCTGCGCGCATCCTTGTTGCGGCTGTTGGCCACTTCGTCGATCTCGCTGCGCGAGCGCACTTCCACCGTCACCAGCGCCACCGGCAGCGCACGGTCGAGCGGACGGAATGCGCCTTCGACGCGCAGCGCCGCTTGCTGCACCTGTGCCGCCAACGCCAGCGAACCCGGTTTCATCAGGCCCGTGGGGCGGGCCTCGAGTTCGGCCCAGCGCTTGACCGCCGCCGCCTGCTTGAGGGCGCGCACGCGCGCCGCCGATTCGTCGATGCGGGCGGCATCCAGCGTGCCGTCGGCCACCGCCTGCAGCACCGCGTCGATGGCGGCGTGCTGCTGCGCTTCGCGGTGCGAGATCAGCACGATGTCGGCGCCGGCCTGCAAGGTGGCGATGGCGCCGGCCGGAATACCGATCCCTTGCGAGATGGCGGCCATCTCCAGGCAGTCCGAAATGATCACGCCGCGGTAGCCCATCTCGCCGCGCAACAGGCCCGTGAGCACGGCCTTCGACAGCGTGGCCGGGACCGAGGTGTCCGGTTCGATGGCGGGGAAGGACACGTGCGCGGTCATGATCGCGTCCACGCCCTCGGCGATGGCGGCGGCGAAGGGACGCAGCTCGACGGCGCGCAGGCGATCCAGATCGTGCGGCACGCAGGCGGTGTCGTAGTGGGTGTCGGTGGCGGTATCGCCGTGGCCCGGGAAGTGCTTGGCGGTGACGATCACGCCGGCCGATTTTTGCCCGCGCATGGCCGCCAGGCCGTAGCGCACCACGGTGTCGGCGTCTTCGCCGTAGGCGCGCACCCCGATCACGGGATTGAGGCGGTTGTTGTTCACGTCCAGCACGGGCGCGAGCAGCATGTTGATGCCGAGCTGGCGCATCTCGTCGCCGCTCACGAAATTGAGCGTCTCGCAGTCGCGCTCGGAGCCGGCCTGCTGGAAGGCCATCGCCGCAGGGATCGGGGTCACGCCCTGTTCGATGCGCATGACCATGCCGCCTTCCTGGTCGAGCGCGATCAGGAGCGGCTGGTTCGATACGCGCGCATTGATCTCCTGCAGGCTGCGGCACAGCGCCGCCACTTGGACCGGGGTGTGCACGTTGCGGCGGAACAGAATCACGCCGCCGATGCGCTGCTCGGTGATCAGGCGCGTGATGTGCGCGTCCGGCTCCAGTGCGTCGAATCCCACCATGAACAGCTGGCCTACCTTGTCGCGCATTTCCATTTCCATCCCCTGTTGTTTGATTGTTGTTACCACGGGCGCGAGCCCAATAATTTTTCACCCAGTTCGCTCAGTTCGGCCCGCGGGTAGCGAGTCTGCTCCCAGCGGCGTGGGTCGCCGTGCAGGCTATAGCCCTCGGGCGCCAGGCGCTGGTCCCACGCGCGGATGCGCCACTCGCGCAGCGCCGCGTTGTCCGGCTGGGCCGGCATCATCGCGATGTACTGCGCCAGCCGCACCTTGTCTGCCGAGCGGTTCTGGCGGATGCCGTGACACAGCTTGCTGTTAAAAATCAGCAGGTCGCCCTTGTTCAGCAGTACCGGCACATGGGGCAGGTCGGCGACTGCCGGCCGGTACCAGTCCCACGAAGCGCCCTGGCGCGCGCGCCACGCGTCGTAGTCCCTGAACAGCTGCGGGATGCAGACGAAGCCGCCCACGTCCGGATCGCGCTGGTCGCTCACCGCCAGCACGCCCTGCACCTGTTGCGGGTCGGTGTCCGGATCGTAGTCCCAATGCATGAAGCTCTTGAACACGAAGCCCGGCGCCGGCGGCAGATTGAAATTCATGCGGTCGATCGAGACCCACAGCTGCTCTGTGCCCCAGACGTCGACAAAGGCATCGTACACACGCTGGCTCTGGCGCGCGTCCCACAGATACTGGTGATGATACAGCTCGATCATGCCGGCGTTGAAGCTCAGTTCCGAAGCGCGCAGCGCCATTTTGTGCGGCGGGTACCAGGTGCCGCTGTCGTGCGGGTCGAGCTCTTCGAACTCCCACATCAGGCCCTCGAGCCGGTCCAGCTGCGCCGCCGCAACCGCGTTCGGAATGACGACATAGCCGTTCTCGCGCCAGAAGCGCCAGTCCGCTTCGGATAATACCCGCAGCGCTTCGCCGTTGGCGCGCGTGTTCAGGCGCATGCCTGCCTGCGCCACGGTCGACAGGTTGCGTTGAACGATGCTGTCCTTGCCGATGGTCTCGATCATGTCCGCTCCAGGTCGCACGCCATGAAATGCAGGCGGTCGAAAAACAGTTCCCACGCATAGTCGAAGGTGCCGCAGCTGCGAAAGCCCTTGGCCTCGTAGATCGGCATTGCGTCGCTGCGCTCCCACACTGTCAGCACCATGCGCGCGCTGCCGCGCGAGCGGGCCTGGCGCTCGATTTCGGCCAGCATTGCCTTGAACAGGCCGGCGCCGCGAAAGCGCTCTTCGATCGCCAGACTGGCCACCAGAAAATCGCCGTCTTGCGCGTGCCGGACTACAAAGTCATCGTAGGCCGCGTCCATCTCCCGCATCTCGTCGCGGTAGTGCGAGCGCGCCGGTACTTGTGCGAATTCGTCCAGGGTGGCGGCGGTGAAGAAGCCGGTGAAGTTGTGCGCGGCGTCGAACATGGCGTGCAGCTGGCCCAGATAGGGATCGATGTTCTGGCGCCGCTGCAGCTCCACCAGCGGCAGCCGCAGCTTGTTGGCGAACGAGCAGTACTGCAGATAGCTGGTCGCGAACAGCAGCGCGGCCATGCGGTTGAGGTGGATATCGGCCACGCGCGTGCCGGGAACAAAGCTCAGCATGGCCGCACCCATTGCGCCGCGTCGCGCTGCAAGGCGCTGGCGGCATGCGGCGCGTGGCCGCGCGTGGCTTGCCAGAAGTCGCCGGCGGCGATGCGCCGGGCATTGCGAGCCAGCAGATAGGCGCCGAACAGGCCGTTCACGCAGTCGAGCACCTCATCGTCCGACAGGAACGAATAGTAATGGCAGCTGGGCGGCTGCGCGCGCAGCTGCGCCGCGTAGGCCATGCGCGGTGTTTCGACGGTGGTGGTCAGCTCGGCCACGTGGGCCAGGTCGAGCGGATCGGCCAAGCGTCCGCCGCGCTGCGCCAGCGCGGCGGCACAGGCGTCGTAGGCGGCCTGTTCGCCGCTGTCGAGCGGGCGGGGGGCGCCGTTCAGGGCATCGACGACCAGCCGCATGCCGCGCACGCCGCTTTCCACCGCCTCTGCGCTGTCGTCATGCAGGATCGAATGGCCTGCAGCCAGACCGTGATAGCTGATCAGGGAAGCGCCCAGCTGCGCGCGCCAGAGCGCGTAGGTGGCTTCGTGCAGCGCGCGCGGCTCGCGGGCGGGCAGTGCCAGCAGGGCCGCTTGCATCTGCGCCAGCAGCGCGGCCAGCGCGGGTGTGCCGCGTTTGGCGACCAGCATGCCGTTTTCATCGTCCACCAGGTTCATCCAGCACAGGTGGCGCGGCGCCGGTGCGAAGACGGCGTAGTCGGGCACTTCGGGACGGGCCAGAAAGACGGTGGCGGCGCGGTAGGGCATGGTGTCGACATCGAGATAGATGCCGCCCGCTTCGTGCAGCACCAGCACGCGGAAGAAATCGGCCAGGTTGACGAAGCGCGCTTGCGTATGAAGCGCTTCCAGCAACGGCGCGAGCGACGGCGTGCGTTCCCGTGCGAGCTGCGCGAGGCCGTGGATGTCGAAGCGCATCCCGGACACCACCTGGATGCCGAGGCGGCAGCCGGGGCCGGGACTGGCGATGAAGCCCGGTTCGCCGCGCAGCTGATCGGCGTCCCATACCCACAGGCTGGCGCCGTAGCCGGGATTGGGCGCCAGCGCATCGATGGCGCTTTGCCACTGGCGTGCCGCGGCCAGCGCCAGGGCCGGCACGGGGCCGCCCATCCAGATCCGGTGCAGGCGCAGTTCGGCCGGCGCCAGCGCCACGGTCGGCAGCGCCATCAAGGACGACATGCGGGCCGCGTCGAAGTGGGCGAAGTTGGCGCGCACGCGCTGGCGCAGCGCGCGCAGGGCGCGGCTGTAGCCCGTTTGCAGGATGCGCACCCGGTCCTGGTAGGGCGCGCCGGTCGGCGCGAACGCTTCCCATTGGCGGATCGCGATGAAGTCCACTTTCAGTTCGCCCAAGCGGGCTTCGACTTCGCTCAGAAAATCCATGCCGCGCTCCCGCTTACACCGCTGCCTGCGGCAGGAGCTGGCGGCTGTCGTGCGCGCCGGCAAAGCGCAGCAGGCACAGGAAGATCACCACGCCCAGCGCCGCGTTGGCCAGCGCGTAGGCCGACAGCGCGTAGTCGTAGCGCTCGCACAGCAGGTTGAACAGTTCGAGACCGGCCGCGATGTAGATGCAGTAAAGCAGGCTCATGGCCGAGGACGTCAGGCTCATCGATTCGCCGGTCGCCGTCAGCGACAGGCGCACCAGCGCGCCGTTGAACAGGCCGAAGCCGGCCGAGAAGACGAACATGCACGCCATGTACCAGTACGGATGGGCATACGCGGCGCCGGCCCCCACCATGCCGATCAGGGCCAGCGCGCCGCCCTGGCGGATCAGGCGTGTGAGCGACATGTTCTCGCCCAGGCGCTGGATCGCCACGGTACTGAGGATGAAGCCGGTAAAGATCACGCACTGGTAGACGATGTACACGCTGTATGGCTGCCCCATGTGCTGCAGGATGATGGCCGGCGACAATCCGATCCAGGCCGTGAGCGGGGTGATCGAGACGCCTGCGATAAAAATGCCGAACATGAAGGTACGGTTGCCCAGGATGCGGCGGTAGCTGGCCGCGGTCGCGCGCAGGCTGGCCGGACGCAGCGGCGCGGCAGGGCCCGGCATGCAGCGCCACAGTCCGGCAAAGGCGATCAGGCCGAGCGCAAAGGCCGTGACAAACACGGCCTGCCACGGCAGCACGGCAATGATGGCGCTGCCAACGACCGGCCCGATCAGGGGCGCGAACACGGTGGTGTTGGAAAACAGCGTGGTCAGCTTGACGGCCTGCACATCGTCGAACAGTTCGTGGATGGTGGCGTAGCCGAGGAAGATGAAGCACGAGCCCATGCCCTGGAAAAAGCGGATGGTCAGAAACTGCGGCATGGTCTGAGCCAGCGGCACCAGCGCGGTCGCCAGCAGGAACAGGGCATTGCCGCACAACAGAACGCGGCGCTTGCCATAGCGCTCTGCGAGCGGGCCCAGGAATACCTGGAGCAGACTGCCGCCGAAAATGTACAGGGAGAGCGAAAGCGCGATATGACGGGGCGCGCCGCCGAACTGCGCCACCACCAGCGGCATGCCGGGCATGATCATGTCGTTCGACAGGTAGACGGTCAGCTCATACAGGATGAAGAAGAGCGAAAACTGCAACAGCGTGCGCTTGGCGGCCATAGTGCCCCGGCAAAATTGCCATGTGGTATTAGATTGGACTGTATACTACCTCAACTGGTTTGCGATTGGTATCTGTTTTATTTGGCGAGGGGCTTGAGCAGTTGCCGCCTTGGTCGCCCGCGCATCGTTGAATCAAGCATGCCGTGCGAGGCTGTCCACTATATATGCCTGCGAATTTTATGAATCCGGCGATATTCAAATAAAGCGTTCAAGATAAATTCGCAATCTTATCGAAAAATCTCGGCCCGCTTGCAAATAGTGTTTCATCATGTAACTGTGTGCGATCCCGCACATTCTCTCGCGTCGCCGCTGTACATACTTTGTCCGTGTTATTGCTTTTCGGAGGAACAAGGTATGCTCAATTTGACAAAGGGAGAACGCGATTTTATTGAGGCCGGTGGTCTGATCTGGTGCATCAAAATGAATTCCGAGCGTGATTGGAATATATATAAAGTCACTTGGGAATATATTGATTCGCTTAATTTTTCAGTGACGACAGAGGAGGCCGCAACTCACTGGGCATATCTGCTGGCGGATCTCTCTTTACCGGAGGAGCGGGTCACTTTACACAATTCGATTAAACGGCGTTATGGTGATGAAAAATATCCCTGTATTCAGGATGAATATGATGATCTATTGCCATTGAAGGCAAATCAATCCGAGCCAGCGGGGAATCTTTTTAAAAAACTTTTCAAGAGATTGAATCGTTTTAAATACCGCTCTTTAGCTGTATTTGGATTCAGCCGTCACAAAATGAAAGGCTCGTCGCTTCCACGATCGAATGGCTGATCTGGTGGAAAAGATGCCGCACGTAAACTTCCGAAAATAATCGTCGCGCTGAGTCGCGTTCGTTACAGCGCACTGATACAGGTGGCGCTCTATAATTCCATCCAAACTCATCGGAGAAAAATTCCCACGCTATGACCGTCTCGCCACCCTATCCACAAGCCGCAGGCGCGTTCCAGCCCACACTGGACAATTGTGCCGACGAGCCGATTCATATTCCGGGCAGTATTCAGCCGCATGGCGCCATGCTGGTCTTCAATCACGTCGGTGAATTGCAGGCCTGGAGCGCCAATCTGTCGCCCGTGTTGGCTCTGCAGCAGGCGCCGGTGCTTGGCATGTCGCCGGCCCAGGTCGGCCTGTGCGAGGATGTTTGCGCGCTCATTGCAGAATGCATGGGGGAGATGGATGGCGGCGAAGCACCGCCGATGATGCTGGAAACCGCAATCGGGGCGGTCAATTTCGACTGCATCATTCATGCCCACCAAAGCATGGTCATCGTTGAATACGAATGCCGCACCCATAGTTCGGAAGTGGTTTCTTCTTTCGCGCTCAAGGCCCATGCCGGCATCGAGCGCCTGAAACGGCAAAAATCGGTCATCGCTCTCCTGCAGACAGCCGTCGATCAAGTCCGTGAAAGTACCGGTTTCGACCGCGTGATGGCTTACCGTTTCCGCCATGACGACAGCGGCGACGTGGTGGCCGAATCGCGCGAGGCCAGCCTCGACCCATACCTGGGAAGACGCTACCCGGCCAGCGACATTCCCGCGCAGGCGCGGCGTCTCTACACGCTCAGTACCTTGCGCTTGATTAGCGACGTGGGTTACGCGCCGGTCCCGATACTGGGCCGTACCGGCGCGGCGCCGGTCGACATGAGCTTTTGCGTCTTGCGCAGCGTGTCCCCGATCCATATCGAGTATTTGCAAAACATGGGCGTGCACGCGTCGATGAGTATTTCCATCGTCATCAATGGAAAGCTGTGGGGGCTGATCGCTTGCCATCATATGACAGCGCGCCAGGTGCCGTACTCGATTCGCATGGCGGCCGACGTCATGGCGCAAGTGCTGGCGTCTGCCATTCACTCGCTGGAATTGAAGGAACGGACGGCGCTCGTCGAACAAGCGGCCGAGGTCCGTACCCGGGTCATGGAATCCCTGCTGCACCAAGACGATGTGATGGCCGCGTTGACGATGCATGCGGCCGATATCGCCAGTTCGCTGGGCGCGCACGCCTTGCTCGTCCTGCATTCGGGCCGCGTCCATATTCATGGCGACGTGCCTGCCGAACAAGCCGCAGCCATTGTCGGCAGCGTGCAGAATGAGGACAGCGACTTTATCGAGCGCTCGACCGTGGGGGAATGGCCGCTTGAACTGCAGAAGGCATGCGGCAGCTGGATCGGCGCCCTCGGGATCCGCTTCGACCTTGCCAGCGCGGGCTGGCTCATCGCCCTGCGCCCGGAGCAGGCCGAAATGGTGCGCTGGGCGGGGCGCCCGGAGAAAGAGGTCAAATCCGGTCCCTTGGGCGACCGTCTCACGCCGCGCGGCTCGTTCGATGAATGGCGCCAGACGGTGGTCGGCAAGGCCGAACCGTGGGAGCCGACCCGCCTCCTGATTGCGCGTCAGTTGCTGTCGGAAATGAACCGCGCGTCGCTGGCGCACCATGACCAGAATGAAAAGGCGCGCGCCTACCTGCTGGCCATGCTCGGGCACGATCTGCGCAATCCCTTGCAGACGATTAGCATGGCAGCGTCGGTGCTGGAGCTGGGCGGTGCGCAGCAAATGGTCGGCCAGCGCATCAAGGCGTCGAGCGGCCGCATGGAGCGCTTGATTTCTCAAGTCCTTGATTTGAGCTTGATCAATGGCGGGATGCGGCTGGGAAGCAATGCGGCCGACGTTGATCTGATTCCAGTGGTCCATGACGTGGTCGATGAATTTCGCACCGCCAAGCCGGGGATCGCGATCGAGACCCGCTTGCCGTCAGCGGCACTGGTGCGCGGCGACCGCGACCGCATCGCGCAAGTCATTTCCAATCTGATCAGCAATGCGAACCACCACGGCAAGGCGAACGGTCAGATCGATATCGAGGTGCGCCTGGATGGCGAGACGACCGAGTTCACTATCAGGAATGTCGGCGACGAGATCGATGAAATGACCGTCAAAACCTTGTACGATCCCTTCAAACGCATGTCCGTCAACAACGCGCGCAACAAGGGCGGCATGGGCCTGGGCTTGCATATCTCGAAGCAGATTCTGAGCGAGCATAGCGCCACCATCGAATACAGTTACGCGACTCCGCACGTGACCTTTACTGTACGTTTTCCGAATGCATCGGTAAGCCAGGCATAAAAAAACCCTCCTGGCGCTGGCAGCGCCAAGAGGGCTCTCGGGTGCAATGACCCGGATTTACTCGACGTTCATTTCCTTGAGCAGATTGTCGGCTTTGTCGACATGCTTCATGTTCCACAGGATGTAGCGCACGTCGACCTGGATGTCGCGCGTGTTGGCCTTGTTGTAATCCCAGTCCGAAATGATGGAATCGAGCGTGCCGTCGAAGGCCAGGCCGATGAACTCGCCCTTGGCGTTCAGCGCGGCCGAACCGGAGTTGCCGCCGGTGATGTCGAGCGTGGCGAGGTAGTCGACCGGCACGGTCTTCAGTTTCGGATGCACGTACTTGCCGAAGTCCTTGGCGCGGATCGCCGCCAGCTGCGCTTCCGGCGCGTTGAACTCGCCTTCGCCGGTCGCTTTCGCCACCACGCCATTGACGGTGGTGAAGGCGGACCAGGAACCGGTGCCGTCGGCGCCGTGGTCGCGGCCCTTGATGTTGCCGTAGGTGACGCGCAGGGTGCTGTTGGCATCAGGATAGACGGCGCGGCCCTTGCTGTTCATGTAGGCGATCTTGGCCTTCATGTAATTGGCGTAGGATTGCTGGATCTTGCCGGCCAGTTCTTCTTCCTTGGCTTCCTGCTGCATGTCGCCGTCGAACATGGCGACCGCGGCCTTGATGATGCTGTCGTTGCTGGCCTTGAATTGTTCCGGCGTCATGGTCAGCATGGCGCTGCGCGCGGCCTTGTCGTTCAGGCGCGAGCCGGCGTACAGCTTGTCGAGCACGTCCTTCAGCTGGGCCTGGTTCATGCCGTCGCTGATGCCGACTGCGGCGTCGAAGTTGGCATTGCGCTGGTCTTTCGGCTGGGCAGCGTACTTGAGCAGACTGTTCATGGCCAGCGCCTTGTCGACTTTTTCATCGTAGGTGCGGTCGAACGACTCGATGCCGGCCTTGATGCGCTTGAGATCACGTTCCTGGTAGCCGGCCTTGCGCTCGGCGTTCGGCTTTTGCGTCTCGCTGGCCAGGCGGACCATCTGGCGCGCGCTGCCCAGCAGGCGCGGCATCGAGGTGGCCAGGTAGTAGTCGCGGCGGGTTTCGGCATCGCGCTCGGCGATCAGCTTTTCGACCAGCTCGATGTCGGCGCCGAACTGCTTCTGGCGGGCCGGGTTGGCGTTGACCCAGGCTTTCATCTCGGCGTGCTCGCGCGTCTTGCGGGCCAGGATGTCGCTGCCTTCGTAGCTGGTCAGCATGCCCTTGCGGTTCTTGTAGTAATTGTTGATGCCGGCCACTTGCCCGGCGTACTTCAGGCGCACATCTTCGTTGTTCTTGGTTTCACGGTCGATGATGGCCAGGCGCTCGCCGGACAGCTTGACGTAGGCCGGGTAGTCGAAGTCGAAGGTGAACGCCACTTCCGACGGCAGGCGGTGACGGTTGGTGCGGCCGGGGTAGCCCAGCGCCATGATGAAGTCGCCTTCCTTGACGCCTTCCTTGGCGATCTTGAGGAAGCTGGTCGGCTGGTAAGGCACGTTGTCTTTGCTGTAGTCGGCGGCTTTGCCGTCGCGGCTGACGTAGGCGCGGTAGAAGCCATAGTCGCCCGTGTGGCGCGGCCACATCCAGTTGTCGGTATCGCCGCCGAACTTGCCCACGCCGGCCGGTGGCGCATGCACCAGGCGCACGTCGCGAATTTCCAGCTGTTTGGTCAGGTAGTACTCGAGACCGCCGTAGTAGGCATTCACGGTGCAGCGGTGGCCGGCGTCCTGCTCGCACTCGGCGACCAGGGCCTTCATGGCTTTTTCCATGGCGTCGCTGCGCGCTTTGCCGCTGAGCTTGGCGACGTCGGCGGTGATGATCTTGTCGGTGACGTTGGTGACGGCCTTGGTCACATAGATGCGGCTGCCCGGGGCGGCCGGCAATTCATCAGCGAAGCTCTTGGCCAGGAAACCGTTGGCCAGCAGGTCGCGCTCGGGCGTCGAGTTGACGGCCACGCTGTTGTACACGCAGTGGTGGTTGGTGGCGACCAGGCCTTGCGGCGAGACGAAAGACGCCGAGCAGCCGCCCAGGCTCACGATCGCGTTCATCGGGAATTCGGTCAGCTTGGTCAGGGTGGCCGGATCGAGCTTGAGGCCGGCGGCTTTGAGTTGCTTGGCTACTTGTGGCAGCTGTTGCGGCATCCACATGCCTTCATCGGCATGGGCCGCTGCGCTACCGAGGATAGCGAGCGTGAGCAGGGTCTTTTTCATGCGGGGAGTCTCTCGTTGTGGTTCGAAGGGCGCTTTTTGGGCGATCCAAAAGTATCCCCACCGGCCCCGCTTTCGTCAACCTTATTCTTGCTGCATTTTGTTCAATTGCATGAGCGAAATATCGTGCCTATACATATACTTAGAGCTGGTCGCCAATCAGGCCGGCCACCTTGCTGGCCGCCTTTTCCCAGAGCGGACGGTCGGCCCACTCGGCCAGCGTGATCTGGCGCGTGTGCTTCCAGTCTTCATTGAAGATGGCCACCTGGGCCCGGGCGAAATCGGCGTCGATCACGTTCAGGTTCGCTTCGTCGTTCAGGCTGAACGAACGGTTGTCGAAATTGGTCGAACCGACCGAGACCACCAGCGAATCGACCACCAGCGCTTTCACGTGGTACATGGTGGGCTGGTATTCGGCAATGCTGATGCCGGCCGCCAGCAGTTCGCCCCAGCGGTCGCGCGAGGCGGCGCGCACGATGTCCGAATCGATGTGCTTGCCTGGCGTGATGATGCGCACCTTCACGCCGCGCTTTGCCGCCGCCACCAGCGCGCGGATGGTCAGGTCGTCCGGCACAAAATAGGAGCTCGACAGGTCGATGGTCTGTTTGGCGGCCGTGATCGACATTAAATACATCAGCAGCATGCTTTCGCTGCCGCCCGACGGCGAGCTGCTGAACATCTGGGCCGCATGGCCGCCGTGGGCGGCGAGCGCCGGAAAATACAACGGGCCGTCGAGCACCACGCCGGTGGCCTTGGTCCAGTTGTCGGCGAACACGGCCTGCATCTGCCCCACCACCGGGCCTTCGACCCGGAAATGGGTGTCGCGCCAGTGTTCCTTGTCTTCGGCATGGCCGCGCCACTGGTCGGCAATGCCGACCCCGCCGGTAAAGCCGATCTTGCCGTCCACCACGAGCACCTTGCGGTGGGTCCGGTTGTTCAACTTGGTAAATTTCCACCACACGGGCTTGTGGAAGCGTTCGAGCTTGATGCCGGCCCGCTTCATTTCCGCCATCGCGTTGTCATCCATCTTCATGCTGCCGATAAAGTCGAGCAGCACATGCACCTTGACGCCGGCCCGCGCGCGCTCGATCAGGGCGTCGGAGAATTCCTTGCCGATCGTTTCGGACCAATAGATATAGGTTTCGAAGCTGATGCTCTGTTTGGCGCCATGGATCGCCTCGAGCATGGCGGGGAAGATCTGGTCGCCGTTGAGCAGGACCTGGACCTCGTTGCCGTCGACGATAGGGGGCCCCAGCAGCACCCCCATCGAGCGCCGGAATTGCGGGTCGTGCACGTCGTACAGGCGTTGCAGCTGGCGCTCGATCTTCTTTTCGCTCGGCATGAAATTGAATACCAAAAACACCGACAGCAAGGTCAGTGCGCAGGCGATCAATGCAACGGGTAAAGGTTTCATTCTCATCTCAGCAGCCAGGCGAAAAAAAACCAACGCATGGGGCGTTGGTTCTTGGGGTGGAACTTCTTATCGTGCTTTTCCGCGGCGAAGCAGATTGACGATGGCCAGCAGGATCACGGCGCCCAGGAAGGAAACGAGCAGCGAGGTGATGCTGAAGTCGTCGGCATTGATGGTCCCGCTGCCGAACAGCGGCGAGAGCAGCCAGCCGCCCAGGAAGGCGCCAACGATACCGACCACGACATTGAGGATCATGCCTTGTTCGGCGTCCGTTTTCATGACCATGCTGGCCAGCCAACCCAAGATACCGCCGACGATAATCCAAATGATGAATAACATGTTGATTCCTCCTATTGGTTAAAAAAATCCCCAGACCGCTTGCTGTTTTGCCGGGCCGTGTAAAAAGAATAAGACCGCGCAAGATGGTGGTCGGTGCGGCAACGTACGGAGTGGCGCATCGGGGTTTATTGCCCAAATACAGTGTGATTTGGAAAGACCGAAATAGCGTGCGGCACCGAACGGAGTGCATCTCCCCGTCGACTTATCGTTTCAACACTGGCAAACATTTCCAGGTTTGTATGCGAGCCTCGCACATGAAAATTCGAAAGGAAACGATATGAGCAACTACGATACGACGTCCACCAAGAATTCCGGCATGGTTACTGGTTTGTTCCGTGACCGCACCAGCGCAGAGCGTGCCTACAACTCCGTCGCCGATCGCGGCTACGACAAGGACGACGTCACGCTGATGATGTCCGACGAGACCCGCAAGCGCCATTTCGCCGATACCGAAACTGAACTCGGCAGCAAGGCTGCCGAAGGCGCCGGCGTGGGCGCCGGCATCGGCGGCACCATCGGCGCCGTGCTGGCCGGTATTGCGGCAGTGGGCACCACGCTGGTTCTGCCAGGCATTGGCCTGGTGGTGGCCGGTCCTCTGGCAGCCGCGCTGGCAGGCGCCGGTGCCGGTGGTCTGGCAGGCGGTCTGGTCGGCGCGCTGATCGGCGCCGGCATCCCCGAAGAACGCGTCAAGCACTACGAAGAAGGCATCAAGAACGGCGGCATCCTGATGGGCGTGAAGCCACGCAGCACGGAAGACGCGCTGCATATCGAACGCAGCTGGACCGACAGTGCCGGTGAGCACGTGATCGGCACCGGTCTGGGCGCTGCAGGCGGCGCGGTGGCCGGCGCCGGCATCGGCTCGGTCGCCGGTCCCATCGGCACCGTGGCCGGTGCGGCCATCGGCGGCATCGCCGGCGGCCTGGCCGGGGGAAAG